>CETH01063997.1_pt1 | contig 58168 bp, 54 predicted proteins | sample 361461 | NCBI WGS metagenome assembly CETH01 (sample SAMEA2622695, study PRJEB7988) | marine metagenome | isolation source: saline water (ENVO:00002010), including | reverse complement strand
GTACTTTGTCTTAAGGCATGGAAGAGTAGGTCGTTGCCAGGATTTTTTTCTTCAAATAGAAAATAAAATCAATAAAATTTAATAATGTTTTCAGTCATAATACCACTGTTCAATGAAGAAGAAAATATTGAACCATTATTTAGGGAAATTTTACTAAATCTAAATAATTATAGTGATTACGAAATTGTTTTAGTTGATGATGCTAGCACAGATAGTACATTAAAAAAAATTAATAATGTAATAAATAAAAAAACAAAAGTTATAAGAAACTTAAAAAATCGAGGACAAAGTTATTCAATATTAAATGGTATAAAAAACTCATCAAATAAAATTATTATAACTATTGATGGTGATGGTCAAAATGATCCTGCAGATATTCCAAAGCTATTAGAATATTATTTATCATACGAGGATATTCAATTAGTTGCAGGTATAAGAGTTAAAAGACAAGATAGCTTGATAAAAATAATATCATCAAGGCTGGCAAATTATATAAGATCAAAAATATTAAAAGACAATTGTTTAGATACTGGATGTTCCTTAAAAGTTTTTAATAAAGATATATTTTTAGAATTTCCCTTTTTTAATGGTATACATAGATTTCTTCCTGCTTTATTTATTGGTTTTGGCTACAAAGCTGCATATATAAATGTAAATCATAGAAAAAGAAATTTTGGAATTTCTAAATACGGAACTATGAATCGTCTTTTCAAAGGAATAAAAGATATAATTAGAGTAAATAATATTTTAAAAAAAAGAATTAAATGAACTTTGTTTTAGATATAATTGGTTTAAACAATTTAGATTTAAAAGAATTTCTTTGGGTTTCATTTGGCACTATTGGACAATTGGTTTTTTTTAGTAGATGGATAATTCAATGGTTGTCCTCTGAAAAAAATAAAACTAGCACCATACCTATTGCTTTTTGGTGGTGCAGTTTAATTGGAGGTATTATAACCATTATCTATGCATATCATATACAGAGCTTCCCTTTTATGCTAGCTCAAGCTATAGGAATTGTTGTATATTCAAGAAATTTATTTTTGATTCAAAGGGGCGTCAATGAAAAAAATTCATAACTATATAAACGGTTCAAAAAATTCTATTTCAGCTAAGACTCTTGAAGTTGAAGATCCTTCTACTGGTGAAATAGTTGCTGAAGTGGTCCTGTCATCGAAAGAGGATTTTGATAGAGCAGTTCAAAGTTCAAAAAACGCTCAATATGAATGGTCAAATACTACTCCATTAAAAAGATCAAGGATTTTATCAAATTATAAAAATTTAATTGAAAAAAATATTGATGAACTTGCTGAAATTGTATCAATTGAACATGGCAAGACTTTTGCAGATGCAAAAGGATCTGTGACAAGAGGTTTAGAAGTTGTTGAGTTTGCATGCGGTATTCCTCACTTACTTAAAGGTGAATTTTCTCAAAATGTTGGAACTAATATTGATTCTTGGTCAGTAAGGCAACCACTTGGAATTTGTGCTGGAATAACACCTTTTAATTTTCCAGCTATGGTGCCTATGTGGATGTTCCCTATAGCTATAGCTTGTGGTAATTCATTTATATTAAAACCATCAGAAAAAGACCCATCTTGCTCCATAAGACTTGCTGAACTATTTACTGATGCAGGCCTGCCAGATGGTGTATTTAATGTAATAAATGGTGATAAAAATATAGTTCAATTAATTCTTGATAGTGAAGATATATCATCTGTCAGTTTTGTTGGTTCCACACCTGTTGCAAAGTACATTTATGAGCAATCAGCAAAAAATGGCAAAAGAGTTCAAGCTTTAGGAGGAGCAAAAAATCACTTAGTTATTATGCCAGATGCAAACTTAAATCAAGCAGTGGATGGAGTTATTGGAGCAGGTTATGGTTCAGCAGGTGAAAGATGTATGGCTGTTTCAGTTGCTGTTGCTGTAGGAGATATTGCTGATGAGTTAGTGAATAAAATTCAGATAGAAGCGCGTAAACTTAAAGTAGCTCCTTGGACTGACCAAGAATCTGATATGGGGCCAGTAATTTCAAAAGAACATAAAGAAAAAATTGAAGATTATATATCAGTTGGAGAAAAAGAGGGTGCTAAACTAATTGAGGATGGAAGAAATTATAAAATTCAAGGTTATGAGAATGGTTATTTTATTGGACCAACTCTATTTGATCACGTTTCAAAGGATATGACAATTTATAAAGAGGAAATTTTTGGTCCGGTAGTAAGTGTAATTCGAGCAAAAAATTATGATGAAGCTCTAAAATTAGTTAATGATCACAAATACGGGAATGGTACAAGTATTTACACCTCTGATGGAGAAGTTTCCAGACATTTTACAACTCATTCAAAAATAGGAATGGTTGGAGTAAATGTGCCAATACCAGTCCCTATGGCTTTTCATAGTTTTGGTGGTTGGAAACAATCTCTATTTGGTGATCATTCTATACATGGAATGGAAGGAGTTCATTTTTTTACCAAATTAAAAACAATAACCAGTAGATGGCCCAAAAGTATTAAGGAAGGCCCTGAGTTTAAAATGCCTACAAATTAATGAAAATATTAGTAACTGGAAGTGCTGGATTTATTGGCTTTCATTTATCTAAGAAACTTTTGGATCTAAATTTTACCGTTCATGGAATTGATAATTTAAATCTTTATTACGATGTAAATTTAAAAAAAAACCGATTATTAATTTTAAAAAAATATAAAAAATTTAGTTTTAAAAAAATTGACATTGCAAACTACAAACTTTTAAATAACCAGTTTAAATTAAATAATTACGATATTGTTATAAACTTAGCAGCTCAGGCAGGTGTAAGAAATTCTATTGATAAACCAAGAGATTATCTAAATTCAAATATTATTGGTTTCTTTAATATTTTAGAATTAAGTAAAATTTATAAGATTAAACATTTAGTATTTGCATCTACTAGTTCAGTATATGGTGATAATAAGACTTTCCCACTTAAGGAAGAATATAATACTGATAAACCATTAAATTTCTATGCTGCATCAAAAAAAAGCAATGAAGTAATGGCTTACTCTTATAGTTATATTCACAAAATTAAAATTACAGGACTGAGATTTTTTACTGTTTATGGTGCATTTGGTAGACCTGATATGGCATTGTTCAAATTCACTAAATTAATTAAAAATTCAAAACCTCTTAAATTATTCAATAAAGGTAATCACATCAGAGATTTTACTTATATAGATGATGTAACAGAGTCGATTATTAGGTTAATAAATAAACCTTCTAAAAATAAAATTCCTTTTCAAATTTTAAATATTGGAAGCAACAAACCAAAAAGGTTAAAAGAATTTTTAAAAATTATTGAAAAACTTTTAGAAAAAAAATCTAAACCAATTTTTTTACCATTGCAAAAAGGAGATATTCATAAAACTCATGCTGACAACTCTAAATTATATAAAAAAACAAATTTTCTACCTAAAACAAGTCTTAATAATGGTATAAAATATTTTATTAATTGGTATATGAAGTATTATGAATAAATTTCTAAGCAAATACGGAATAATTAAATTATCAAAAAAAGAAGACATTTCTTTTAATGATTTAATTTTATTATTTTTTAGAATTATACCTTTAATCATCATAATTTTATCAGTCGCATTAATCTTATCTTATATTAATTTTGTTATTTTAAAAAATAACAAAGCTAAAAGTGGTGAACTCTACAAATCTGAGATTGTAATTTCTAATTTCACCATCATTAATCCAGAAGACCCATATTTCATTGATATTAATATGGCTTTAAAACAACCTATTAATATAAATGCTTTGTTAAGAAATATTTCAATTAGTAATTTTTTACAAACTAATTCAGAACTTAATGAAAAATATAAAGCATTTGGTTTTTTTGAATTCACAAAACCTGATTTAGAAAAACACAACAAAATTGATTTGATTTTTTCAATTTATTCAAATTCCCCTAACATCAATGAGTTTAAAGAATCTTTTAGTAATTATTTATATAATTTTGCATTAAGTGAATTAGAAATTTTATTTGAATATAAAATATCTCAAGAGGAATTCCAAATATCTTCTCTAGAAAAAATATTACAAAAATTAAAAGATATTGCGGAGCAAGAGACATTAGATCGACTATCTAAAAGAATGGAAATTTATGAAGATATAAAGCAAAAAGTTACTCTTGCTAATAAATTTATTAAAAATGAAATTAGAGTTAAAAAAAGTGAGTTTATAACAAACTTATTTAATTATTTGCCTGAAGATGAAACATTAGAATTTCTTGAAAAGACAGACTTATATAGTCTTTCTAATTTTTTTAATTTAAATGATCCAGAGGATTTTGATCTATCTTTTTTAACTGAGATAAATTCTGCTGCAGCTCAAGAAAACCCGCTACTAGAAATAAAAATTAATCCAACACTTGATAGCAAGATAAATGATAAATCCTTTGAATTAGATATACTGAATAATTATTTAGATCGAATTAAATTAAAAGACAAAAATTTAATGTATTTTGAGAATTTTACATATAAAACTCATTATAATACTTTCAGCTTTACTAACTTAGCGACATATTATCTTATAATTTCTTTTTTATTAACTTTATTCATCTTTTATGCCGCCTTACTTACAAATTATATTATTAATAATAAAAAAAATAATTCTTAAATGAATTTGAAATATATTATTGATAAGATAAATGTATTTGGTTTTGGTATTTTAGTAATACTGCCAGTTTTTTTTGTTATAGGAACTTCAATTGCTGATATAGGTATTTCTTTTTTATCTTTGATATTTTTATTAAATTTAAAAAGAGAAAATTTTAATAAATATATTATTAATCCTTATTTCATTTCTTTTTTTATTTTGTGTCTGTATTTTATTGTTTTATCTTTAATTTCAGATGATCCATTTTTTTCACTTCAATCTTCATTGTTTTACATAAGATTTATATTTTTTTCACTTTGCGTTTGGTTATTAATAGATAAGTATTTTGATTACTTTAAATATTTCACATATGTTTTATTATTTTTGTATTGCTTTATATTAATTGATAGTTACTTCCAATATTTTGTAGGTTTTAATATTTTAGGTTATGAATATAACGGTAATAGATTATCAGGCATCTTTGGTGATGAATATATTTTAGGTAGTTTCTTATCCAGGATGATGCCAATACTTTTTGCTTCCTGTTTATTAACCTTTAATAAAAATGATAAATTTATTTATTTTCTGTCATTTTTATTAATTTCTACGGATGTATTAATTTATATTTCTGGTGAGCGATTAGCCTTCTTTTACATTACATTCATTACACTTCTATTTATCTTTCTTGTATCAAGATGGAAATTAATTAGATTAACTACGTTTATTATTTCATTATTTATAATCCTTTACATATCTTTTACTAATGCTGACATAAAAAAGAGAATGATTGATGATACAATTAAACAATCAAATATACTTGAGGATCAAAAGTTTATTTTTACATCAGAACATCAAGCTCTTTATGATAATGCAATAGATATTTATAAAGATAATATAGTTTTGGGAATAGGTCCTAAAATGTTTAGAATTTATTGTGATTATCCAGAATACAAAAAAAGGTTTGGATGTTCAACACACCCTCATAATACATATCTGCAATTATTGGTCGAAACAGGTTTAATAGGTTTTCTTTTCTTTATTTCTATATTTCTATTAATTAGTTACTATTTTGCTTATCATCTTTACTCTATCTATTTTTTAAGAAAATCTTACTTTTCTGATTATCAAATATTCTTATTTATAGCAGTGTTTATATCTTTATGGCCATTTTCACCAACATCAAATTTTTTTGGCAGCTCCATTTCGATTATATATTACTTGCCCGTCGGATTTTTATTGAATTCCTTTTATAAAGAAAAAAAATAGTTTAATAGAAATTATGAAAACTGTCATCTTAGCAGGTGGATTAGGAAGCCGCTTATCAGAAGAAACAGATGTTAAACCTAAACCTATGGTCGAAATTGGAGGTAAACCAATCTTGTGGCATATCATGAAAATTTATTCTAATTTTGGTTTGAATGATTTTATCATATGTCTAGGATACAAAGGGTATATTATTAAAGAATATTTTTTAAATTATTTTATACATAATTCTGATTTAAAACTTGATCTCCAAAAAAACAAAATAACAACTATTAATTCTCCCAAAGAAAATTGGAAAGTTACACTCGTGGATACAGGAGAAAAAACAATTACTGGTGGCAGATTAAAAAGAGTAAAAAAATTTCTTGATAAGAGTGATTTTTGTTTTACTTATGGAGATGGTTTAAGTAATGTAAATATTTCTCAGTTAATAAAATTTCATAAATCTAAAAAAAAACTTGCTACTGTTACAGCTGTAAAACCACCAGCAAGATTTGGAGCATTAAATATTACAGATGATAAAGTTATAAAATTTAAAGAAAAATCACAAACATCTGAGTCATATATAAATGGTGGGTTTTTTGTTCTATCACCCAAAGTTTTAGATTTAATTAAAGATGATAAAACTATTTGGGAAAGAGAGCCTCTTGAAAGCCTATCTAAAAAAAATCAACTTAACGCTTTTAAGCATAATGGTTTTTGGCATCCAATGGATACTCTAAGAGACAAAAGACATTTAGAAGATTTGTGGATAAATAAAAAAGCTCCATGGAAATTATGGAACTGATAAAATGCAGTTTAAAAATGTATATAAAAATAAAAAAATTTTAATTACAGGATTATCGGGCTTTAAAGGCACGTGGTTAGCTTTTTGGTTAAATTTACTTGGAGCAAAAGTTACTGGAATTTCTTTTGATAAGAAAAATTTTAAATCACATTTTAATCAAAAAACAATTATTAACAAAAGATTAAACATTCAAGATATCTCTAAATTAGAACAATATTTAATAAAAATTCAGCCAGAAATTATTTTTCATCTAGCGGCTCAGCCATTAGTGATTGACTCATATGAAGATCCAATTGACACATGGAAAACCAACCTACTGGGAACAGCAAATCTTTTAGAGGTTTCTAAAAAAATAAAAAAGATTAAAGCTATAGTAATTGTTACTTCAGATAAATGTTATAAGGATAATTCTAGCAAATCTAAATACAAAGAAAATGACGAATTGGGTGGGCACGATCCATATAGTGCATCAAAAGCTGCCACAGAACTTTTAGTAGAAAGTTATAAATTATCTTTTTTTAATACAAATAAGTCTCCAAAAGTTGCAACAGTTAGGGCTGGGAATGTAATAGGTGGAGGAGATTGGGGTAAAAATAGAATAATTCCAGATATAATGCGATCAAACTATGAAAAAAAAGACTTAATTATTAGGAATCTTAATTCTATAAGGCCATGGCAACATGTACTAGATTGTTTGTCGGGCTATCTTTTATTATGTCAAAATCTTATTTTAAATAAAAATCTAGAGATTAACTCATGGAATTTTGGACCATCTATTAAAAGTAAAAGTAGTGTGATCAATTTGTTAGAATATTTTCAAAAACATTTACCAAAATTAAAATATAAAAAAGATATTAAATATAAATTAAAAAAAGAATCAAAATACCTTATGTTGAATAGTTCTCTTGCTAATAAAAAAATGAAATGGAAACCTATTCTAACTTTTGCAGAAACACTTTATTTTACAAAAAAATGGTATAGCGAATATTATAAAAGCAATAACTTAATTTATGATAAACAATTAAAAGATTATTTTCATATGGCAATTAAAAGAAAAGCTATATGGATAAAAAAAGATGTATAAAAATATAATTAATTTTATTGAATTATTAGACAAATCAAGAAAGGCAAAATTTTTTTCTTTAATTTTTTTTATTTTTATAGCTACTATATTTGAGACTCTTAGTTTTGGTGCAATTTTCCCTGTAATATTAATTATACTAGAGCCAACTGAAATACAAAGATTCAATTTTATTAATTTCAAATCATATTCTCATAATTCATTAATAGTATTTTTATTATCATTTTTGATGATAATATTTTTACTGAAAAATATTATTTCAGGTATTATTTATTATTTTCAATCAAAATTTACTTTTGGCATAATGTCTTTTTTATCAAAAAAACTATATTCAAAATATATTGATCAAGATTATTCTGAATATTTAGAAAATAATAGTTCAACTTATATTAAAAATACACTTGGGGAAGTTCAAAATTTAATTGATTATTTTGTCAAACCAATTCTTATCTTATTTTCTGAGTGTATTTTACTTTTATGTTTTTTGATTCTATCTTTAATTATTGAGCCACTTGGTACAGTATTTATTGCAACTATATTTTTAATAGTTTTTAGTTTTTTTAATTTATTTACAAAAAAATATATAACTTATATGGGACGTTTACGCCAATCTCATGAAAAACTTAGAATTCAAATATTACAAGAAAGTTTTGGCTCGATAAAACTAATTAAACTTAATGATTTGAAAAAATATTTTTCTTCCAAATTTGTATTTTCAACTGAGCAAGCAAGTAAAAGTGCAGGAACTCAGGATTTTCTTTTAACTTTGCCAAGATTTTTTCTAGAATACATTTTAGTTTTATCAGTATCTGTATTTATAATAATTTTTTTACAATTTAATGAAACTCCTAAAGTTTTAATTCCAAAAATCGGTTTGCTATTAATAATCGCATTTCGCCTTTTGCCATCAGTGAATCGAGTTCAAAATAGTATTCAAAATTTAAGATATTCAAGTCCATTCATTGCAAATATTTCTAAAGAATTAATCCAGCACAAAGAAAATTTTATTAAGATTTCTAAAATGCAATCAAAAGAAGCTATTAAGTTTAATAATTTAGAATTTAAAGATGTTTCATTTGATTATAATAACAAAAAAGAAATATTTAGAAAAATCAATATAATAATAGAAAAAAATTCAACTAATCTTATTACTGGCATTTCTGGTTCTGGTAAAACAACTTTTATTGACTTGGTTATGGGATTTCATAAACCAAATAAAGGAAAAATTCTCATTAATAAAAATGATATTTTTTCTTTTATTAATAGTTTTCAGTCAATAATTTCATATGTGCCACAAAATATCTTTTTGATTGATAATACTATTGAAAAGAATATTGCTCTTGGAATCGAGGATAAATTTATTGATAAAAATTTATTATATGAGTCAATAAAATTATCTAATTTAAATGATTTGATCGCGAATAATGATAATGGCTTAAAAATGATGATTGGTGAGAATGGTAATAAATTATCTGGAGGTCAGAAACAAAGAATAGGTATTGCTAGAGCTATATATAGAAAATCCTCTATTTTAATAATGGATGAACCTACTAGTTCACTTGATTTTGAAAATTCTAAGAACATTTTTGATACAATTTGTAAACTTAAATCAAAGATGACAATAATAGTGATTTCACATGAGATAAATTTTGAAAATCTTTTCGAAAATGTTTATAAAATAAGCAATAAAAATTTAATCAAAATATAAACAAAATACTTGCTAAAAAATTAATTAGATTTAATATTTAATTTATGGATTCAAAAAAATTTGTAAAAATTTTTTTTTCAGGAGCATCTGAAATAATAAGTAAAATTGACCTAAAAAATATTGATTTAATTATAAATAAACTTCACAAGCTTCGCACTAAAAAAGGGAGATTATTCTTTATTGGTATTGGAGGAAGTGCTGCTAATTCATCTCATGCAGTAAACGATTTCAGAAAGTTATGCTCAATAGAAACATATACCCCAACTGATAACGTATCAGAATTTTCAGCAAATGTTAATGACTCAGGTTGGGATAGCAGTTTTACAAATTGGTTAAAAATTTCAAATTTGAACTCAAAAGATATTATTTTTATTCTTTCTGTCGGAGGTGGAAGTAAATCAAAAAAAGTTAGTACGAATATAATAAAAGCAATAGAATTAGCAAAAAAAAATAATGCTGGAGTAATCTCTATAGTTGGAAGAAAAGATGGTTTTGCAGCTAAAAATTCTGATTTATGTATAATTGTTCCATTAGTTAACAGCAAGCTCATAACACCTTATTCGGAGTCATTTCAATCTTTAATTTTGCATTGCATCGTTTCAAGTCCAAAATTACAAATTAAAAAAACGAAGTGGTAAAAAATGAAAAAAAGAAAGCAATATTTTTTGATAGAGATGGTGTTATTGTAAGATCAAAGGTAATAAATGGTAAACCATTTGCTGTTCGATCAATTAATGAATTTCGTATTTTGCCATATGTAATACCATTGATTGATAAATTAAAAAAAAAAAATTTTTTGATATTTGTCGTAACTAATCAACCTGATTTGAAAACTGGAAAATTAAAGTTGCAAGATTTGAATTTAATGCACAAGCAACTACTAAATAAAACTAAAATTGACCAAATATTTGTATGCCCACATAATGATGCAGATAATTGTGAATGTAGAAAACCAAAAATTGGTTTATTTATTCAAGCATCTAAAGTTTATAATATTAATTTTAGTAAAAGCTATTTAGTTGGGGACAGGAAGAAAGACATCGAAGCTGGAAATATCTCAAATTGTAAAACCATATTTATTGATAGAAACTATAAAGAAGAAAAACCCACAAATTATAATTTTAAAGTTTCATCTTTCCAAAAAGCGATTTCTTATATAATAGATGACTCAAAATGAGTTTCATTGATATTTTAAACAAATTAAAAATTAAAATTTTTGCTGATGGGGCAGATATTCATAAAATTTTATCATTGTCAGATGTAGAATATATAAAGGGCTTTACAACAAATCCTTCACTTATGAGAAAATCAGGAGTCCAAAATTATGAAAAATTTGCAAGATCTCTGTTAGAAAAAATCACAAAAAAACCAATTTCATTTGAAGTATTTGCTGACGATATAGATGAAATGCATGTTCAGGCAAAAAAAATAGCTTCGTGGGGTAAAAATGTTAATATTAAAATTCCAATAACTAATTCAAAAGGTGAGGATACTTCCGATTTAATATCAAGCTTATGTAATGAAGATATTCAGGTAAATGTAACTGCAATTTTTACCTACAATCAAATTAAAAATTTAATCAGTAAAATAAATCATGAATCAAAAATAATTCTATCAATTTTTGCTGGTAGAATTGCTGATACTGGAGTAGATCCGGTACCATTGATAAAGGAAGTTGTAGAATTTACAAAAGAATATCAGCAGGCTGAAGTTTTATGGGCAAGCCCACGAGAACTATTAAATATTTACCATGCTGAGAATTCTGGATGTCATATTATAACTATCGCTGCTGACATAATTAATAAATTAAATTTAATAGGAAAAGATTTAAATCAATTTTCATTGGAAACTGTTAATATGTTTTATCAAGATGCGAAAAAGTCTGAATTTAAAATTGTATGAAAAATATTTTTATTGCTGGTGGAGCAGGATATTGTGGATGTATATTAGTTCCAAAATTGTTGACACTCGGCTATAAAGTAAAAGTTTTTGACAATTTGTATTTTACAGATAATTTTTTACCAAAGAACAATAATAATTTAACGATAGTTAAAGGTGATATTAGAGATGATCAAAAGATTTATGAAGAAGCAAAAGGCTTCGATGCTTTTATTAATTTAGCATGTATTTCTAACGATGCTAGCTTTGAATTAAATGAAAATATCTCTACTACAATCAATATGAATGCCTTTGAGCCTATGGTTATTGCTGCTAAAAAAGCAAAGATTAAAAGATTTATATATGCTTCATCAAGTTCTGTATATGGAGTGTCCTCTGAAAAAAATGTTACTGAAGATCATCCATTAGTGCCTTTAACGCTTTACAATAAATACAAGGGACTATGTGAACCATTGCTTTTTAAACATCTAAGTAATGATTTTAATGGAGTGGTATTTAGACCTGCTACAGTTTGTGGTTATTCTCCTAGAATGAGATTTGATTTATCTGTAAATATCTTAACACTTCATGCAGTGAAAAATAATAAAATAACTGTATTTGGGGGAGAGCAATTAAGGCCAAATTTACATATAGATGATTATTGCGATGCTGTTTGCCTTCTCATAGAAACTGAAATATCAAAAATAAATAATAAAATATTTAATGTAGGATATCAGAATTTAAAAATAATTGATATTGCCCAAAAAGTAAAAAAAGTAGTTTTAGAAGAATTCAAAGACAGAGAAAATCTTAAAATAGAAATCACGGACTCTGATGACAAAAGATCATATCATATAAATTCAGATAAAATTAAAAATGAATTAAATTTTAGTCCAAAAAAAACAATTGAAGATGCAATTAGAGATATTTGTAAACAATTTAAATCAGACAATTTTTTAGATAGTAATAATAATGATATTTATTATAACGTTCAGAGAATAAAAAATCTAAATATAGAGTGAAAAAAAAAATTTCATTAGTTACTGGGGGAGCTGGTTTTATAGGAAGTCATACTGTAGATAATTTAATTGAAAATAATTATGAGGTAAGAGTTATTGACAATTTATTAAATTCAAATTTAAATAACTTACAAAAACATAATAATGACTCAAATTTAAAGTTTGAAAATTTAGATATTAATAAAGTTACTGGAAATGAGAAAATATTTAATGATGTAGATTATGTTTTTCATTTTGCTGGAATTGGAGATATTGTTCCTTCAATTGAAAATCCAAAAGATTATTTCAAGACTAATTTAAATGGTACAATTAATATACTTGAAGGTGTTAGAAATAAAAATATTATAAAGTTGGTTTATGCTGCATCATCATCTTGTTATGGATTAGCTAATACGCCCACTGATGAATTTCATAAAATTAATACTGAGTATCCATATGCACTAAGTAAATATCTTGGAGAGCAAGCAACCTTTCATTGGGGAAAAGTATACAAACTAAATGTTAATTCTATTAGAATATTTAATGCATATGGAAGAAGAGTAAAAACAAAAGGTGCATATGGAGCTGTATTTGGAGTTTTTTTAAAGCAAAAACTTGAAAATAAACCATTTACTATTGTGGGAGATGGTAATCAAACTAGAGATTTTATATTTTCTACAGATGTTGCAGAGGCCTTTAGACTTTGTGCTGAGTCACAGTATATAAATCAAATTTACAATTTAGGAAATGGTGAACCTAAATCAATAAATTATATAGCAGAATTAATAGGTGGAAAAAAAACTTTTATTCCAGAAAGACCTGGGGAACCAAATTGCACTTGGGCAAATATTGACAAAATTAGTAAAGATTTAAATTTTTATCCAAAAGTTAGTATAGAAGAAGGTATTCAGATTATGCTAGATAATATTGATGATTGGAAAAACGCACCATTATGGGATCAGGACTCTATATCTATTGCAACTCAAAACTGGTTTAAATATTTAAAATAATAATATGTCATTAGATCTCCAAGACAAATATAAATATAAAATTAAGAATATTTCTGAACTTAAGAAAATTAAAAAAAAACTTCTAGGAAAGAAGAAAATGATTCTATGTCACGGTGTATTTGATGTTGTACATCCAGGTCATATTAGACATTTAATTTATGCGAAAACAAAAGCTGATATTCTTATTGTAAGTGTTACAGCAGATAAATTTATAAAAAAAGGAGTTTATAGACCTCATATACCTGAAGAGCTAAGAGCTCTAAATATAGCTGCATTTGAAATGGTTGATTACGTAATGGTTGATAAAAATGAAACTCCAATTGCAAACATTAATTTTTTGAAACCGGACTTTTTTGCTAAAGGATTCGAATATACTTCTAAAGGATTGCCAAAAGCAACAATACAAGAATCTAAAGCTGTAGAAAGCTATGGAGGTAAAATGATTTTTACACCTGGTGATGTTGTTTATTCCTCCTCTAACTTTCTCTCTAATTTTCTTCCTAAATTACAAATGGAAAAATTACTTTTATTGATGGAAAGAAATAATATTAATTTTAAAAAACTAAAAGATACTGTTTTGAATTTATCTAAAATTAAAGTTCATATAGTTGGTGACATAATAATAGATATTTATACAAGAACTTCTCTTATAGGCGGTCAAGTTAAAACGCCAACAATAAGTGTATTATATCAAAATGATGACAAATATATTGGTGGTGCCGGCATAGTTGCTCAACATTTAAATTCAGCTGGTGCAAATGTTACTTTTACAAGTGTTTTAGGTGATGATGACTTAAAAGAACTAACTTTGGATCACATGAAAAAATCTAAAATAAAAATGAACTCAATAATTGATAAAACACGACCAACAACATCTAAAAATGCAATTATAGCTAATGGCTACCGTGTTTTAAAAGTAGATAATCTAGATAATCAACCAATTTCCAAATACATACTTGATAAAATTATTAAAAAAATAAAATCAACTACATCGGATATAATTATTTTTAGTGATTTTAGACATGGTATTTTTAATAGTGATAGTGTTAAATTATTAACTAATGCAATAAATAAAAAAACTTTTAAATCTGCAGATAGTCAAGTAGCAACAAGATGGGGTAACATTGCTGATTTTAAAAAATTTGATTTAATTACTCCTAATGAAAAAGAAACAAGATTTGCTTTAGCTGATCAAGACTCTACAATAAGTGAGTTAACAATTAAATTAAAAGAAGCAACAAATTTTAAAAATTTAATTCTCAAACTTGGTGAAAAGGGTGTTTTCTCAGTATCAAATAGTAACAAATTCGATCATGCTTTCTCAATACCATCTTTTGTTGAAAATCTTATTGATCCAGTAGGTTCAGGAGATGCTCTATTAGCTTATTCTTCTCTAGTTTTATATAAAACTAAATCATTGGTTATGGCATCAATCATAGGTTCAATTGCAGCAGCTTGTGAATGTGAGAAAGATGGAAATATACCAATTAAAATAGAAGAAATAGTAAATAAAATAAATTTTTTAGAAAAAGAAGCAAATTTTTTTAATGCATGAAAACTGTAATTATTGGTTTAGGTAATCAGGGAAAAAAAAGATACAAATCTGTAGGAAAAGATTGTGCAGCAACAGTTGATCCAATTAATAAAGATGCGGATTACAAGACTATTAAAGATGTTCCAATCAGCATTTATGATTCTGCAATTATTTCTGTACAAGAAAATTATAAATTAGAAATTATAAATTATCTAATTAAATTTAAAAAAAATATACTAGTCGAAAAACCTTTATACTTTAAAGATAAAATTAAGCTAAAAAATATTTTTGATAAGGCAAAAAAAAATAGAGTCGTATTGTATGTTGCATATAATCATAGATTTGAAAAGAGTATTAGTTATATATCCAAAATAATCAAAAATAATAAATTAGGCAAACTTTATTGTTGTGAATTAACCTATGGAAATGGAACATCTTTAACTGTCAAAAAAAATAAATGGAGAGATACAGATTTAGGGGTAATTTCAGACTTAGGTTCTCACTTATTTGATATTCTGTGTTTTTGGTTTGGTTTCAAAAATATTCCTAAATTTGAAATAAAATTGTTAAATTCTTTTGAAAATAGTGCTCCTGATTATGCTATCTTAATAGCTAAATCAAATATTAATATCGTTTTAAAATTGAGCTTTTGTTATTGGAAAAATAAATTTGCATCAAATATTTATTTTAAAAAAGGCTCAATTCATTCTAATTCACTAGAAAAATGGGAAGACACAAAGGTAATTTTGAGGAAAAGAATTTTACCTAGTGGCAAACCTTATGAAAGAAATATTAATTTTAAAAAAAATGATCAAACATGGCTTAAAGAATATAAGTATTTTAAATATCTAGTAAAAAATAATATTTCTAATGATTATGAAAAAAATAAATGGATTCAGGAGAATTTTCTTTATCTTCAAAAGAAATTAGCTAACAATAAGTAAAATTTTTGATATAACATTAAATATGAGCATTAATTCAATTAAAACAAATAATGAAATTGATGTATTAATTATCGTTCCACCTCTGGTAGACTATGACTCTGAAGTAGATAGAAAAGCAGGTAAGCCAGATTTTGAAAATAGAAGATTAATATCTCCGATTGATCCCACTACCGTATCATCGATATTACTAAAACAAAATATTAATGTAAAGATATTTGATATGGGAATATTTACTGATAGTAAGTCAAGAAAAATTGAAACAATTAACTGTATTGAAAAAATTAAACCTCAATATTTAGCTATTGTTCAATCTCTTTTGACATTTGCAACTGCTTCAGATTTTGATGGTAAATTTATTTTTGACTGGGTAAAAAAAAATTTACCTGACACAATTTCTATCTTAACTGGATCGCATGCAACTAATTATCCTGGAAGAGCAGTTGAGCAAGGTACATGTGATTATTCTTTAAAAGGTGAAATTGATTTTACACTTCCTAAATTAATTAATAATCTAAAAAATAACTTAGAAATAGAAAATATTGACGGACTTTCATTTACAATAAATAAGAAAATATTTAATAATACGAATTATCCAAAAGTGGACATAAGAGAATTGCCACTGCCTGCCTATCACTTATTGGATGAAAAACATGTTAAAGGTTACGAAGAAACTGTTGAGAGGGGAAAAATTAGATATCCAGAGAAGAGTAGAAAATATAGATGTATAATGACATCAAGAAGTTGCATTTTAAGATGTTCTTTCTGTAGCGTTGCACATTTTAGAGGATCAAAGAATCCATATAGAAGAAAGACAGGCGAAATGATAGTTGATGAAATTGAGCAAGCTTTGTCTCAAGGAATAAAAGAAATTCACTTTTTTGATGATTTATTTGCAAAAAGCAAAGAAGAAATTATTGAAATGTGTGAAATTATATCAAAAAGAAATATAAAGTTTGATTGGTTTGTATCTCAGGGATTAAATTTATGGTTCTTAGATTATGATACAATATCAGCAATGGTAGAAAATGGTATGTATCGGTTAATAGCCCCTTTTGAGTCTGGTAGTAACAGAGTGTTAAAAGAAGTAGTAGGTAAAGTATACTCAACAGTAGAACAACATCATAAAATTGTAGAGTGGGCATATAAATTAAATTTACAATTAATTGGGATGTTTGTAGTTGGAATGCCAGGTGAAAAAAGAAGTGAAATATTTGATACTCTAAAATTTGCTGAAGATCATCCACAGATTGACTACAATGTTTTCTCAATTGCAACACCAATGATAGGAACTAAACTAACAAAAAAACTTGTATCAAAGGGAGTAATTGAGGATGAAGAAAAAGTGAATAAAATTATTAAAAGAACAGTTGGGCTATACAGAACAGATGAATTCTCAGAGTTAGATCTTGGGCTAATAAGATCCTATGATTGGGATAGAATAAATTTTTCCTCTCAAAATAAAAGAGATAAATATTGTAAAATGGTTGGTATAAATAAAAACGAGCTTGATCAAATGAGAAAACATTCAATTGATACTTTTCGTCGGTTTTTTTCCAATTATAACGGACCAAAAAGTTTTAAAGATATATATAGTGAAAAAGAGTTGTCCAGAATGTATTCTCCTGCAATTTAATAATGAAGAATATATTTAATAATAGAGTATTAATAATTGGTGGTGACTCTAATATTGGTAAATCATTTTACAGTAAATATAAAGATAAATTTAAAGTCATTCATTCAACATCAAGAAAAAAAAAAAATATTTTTTAGACTTAAAATCACCACAAATAAATAATTTAAAATTTCAAAATTATGACATTTTCATATTATGTTCATCAATAACTTCAATTCAATATTGTGAAAGAAAACCTATTTTATCAAAAAAAATAAATGTAGAGGGTTTAAAATACGTTATTAAAAAAATTTTGCATACAAAAAAGAAGCTAATTTTATTATCTTCATCAGCTGTATTTAATGGTAAAAAGGAATTTTATATCGAAGATGATTATCGCAAACCAATCAATAACTACGGTAAACATAAAAAAGAAATTGAAGAATATATAAAAAAAAATTCCAAAAATTATGCTATATTAAGATTAACTAAAGTAGATATTACTTTAATTCCATTAATTAGTGAATGGATAAAAAAATTAAATAGTAATTTCTCAATTAAACCATTTAGTAACCAATATTTATCCCCTGTACCTATATCATCAGTTTTAAGTGCATTGATTATTTTAATGGATAAGAAAAATATTGGTATATTTCATCTCTCTTGTAAAGATGAAATAAATTACTTAAAAGTAGGAGAAATAATCTCTAATTATTTTAAATATAATCCGAAACTAATAATTAAGGATAATCAAAAATTATTAGATAGAAAATTTACAACATTAAGGACTTCAAAAATTTTCAAAAATATAAATTATTCAAAAAGTAAATTAGTAATAAAAAAATTAATAATGCAGTATTTCTAATTGCAATTATTCTTTATTTGTATAATGCAATGATGATGAAAATAATTATTTTAGGGGGCTCGAGCGATATAGGTAAAGCACTTGTGGAAAAATTAAAAAATGGTAATGAAATAATTATTACATATTTCTCACAAAACCCTTTTGATAATAATAATATAAAATCCTTGTATCTAGATATTTCTTCAAAGGATAATATTAATGAATTTATTAATAAAACTGAATTAAGTAATTGGGACTGTTTAATTTTTCTATCAGCAAGTTTAAAACCTGTAGGTCTATTTTTAGACAATGATGCAAATGATTGGGCAAAATCTATAGATGTAAACTTTACTAATCAAATATACCTTCTTAATAAAATTTTAAGTAAAAAAAATAATACTAATACGCATGAAAAAACTGTTTTATTTTGTGCAGGTCCTGGAACAAATAATCCAACAACAAGACATTCTGCATATACTGTTAGCAAAATAGCACTTATTAAATTGACTGAGCTTCTTGATTTTGAATTTCCAGATATTAAATTTTCAATAATAGGGCCAGGATGGGTTAATACAAAAATACATAATGAGATTATTGAAGCTGGTAAAAAAAATGCAGGTAATTTATTAGATGAAACTAAAAGACGTCGGGAAGCAAATCAATTCAATTCTATGGAAAAAGTTATTAATTCTTTTTATGAAGTATTAAAATTACCTAAAAATGTAGTCGGAGGTAAAAATATTAGTACACAAAATGATAAAATATCAGATGATGATATTCTTGATTTTCTTGAAATCGATGATGATATTTACAAATTAAGAAGAGATTTTAATGATTTTAATCTTGATTATGATTTTGATTTTAAAATAGAAAATATTATAAAAATATTTTCTGAATCACCTAAATTACAAAATCCTAACTCTCTTATATATAAATTTTTTAAAAGATTATTAATTTTTAAATTTCATAAAATATTTAAAAATGATGAGGACTTGAAAGAATTATTTGGATTTGAGATTAATTTTCCAATGGTAAGAATGGGAACAATTAATTCTTCACATCTTTTTGGAATAGATGAATTATTTATTTTAGACTTTTATATTAGAAACAAAAATAAATACAAAAATGTTTGTGACATAGGTTGTAATATCGGGCTTCATAGTCTGTTTATGAATTTAGCAGGTTTTAAAGTAACTTCTTATGAACCAGATCCCATTCATTTTACACACATTGAAAAAAACTTGAATAAATTTAGTGAAAAAACTTTATTTAATAAAGCAGTATCAAATTATGATGGAAAAGCAGTATTTACAAGAATAATAAATAATACAACTGGTAGTTATATAAATAATAAAAAATCTAGTTATGGACCTACGGATCAATTTGAAGTTGAAGTAATTAATTCAAAATATTTGTCAGAAAAATTTGATTTAATGAAAATTGATGCTGAGGGTTCAGAATTAGATATCTTACAAAATTTTTCTGAAAAACATTTTAAAACTACAGATATAATTATGGAAGTTTCTACTGAAGAAAGTAGAAAAGAATTATGGAATTTAATAAAGAAATTTTCTCTTAAAGTTTATGCTCAAAAAATCTCTTGGGATGTTGTTAAATCTATTAATGACTTACCACTTACCCATAGAGAAGGTTCGATATTTTTATCTTCCAAAAACAAATTTATTTAGATATATTAAGAAAAATGTTAAATATTAATTATTTAGATTTATTTAAAAAAGCTGAAAAATTAAATAAACAATACACACAAAACATACCTTTTCCTCATATTCACATAGATAATTTTTTATCAGATAAAAATTATAAGTTCATAAAAAGTGCTTTTCCAAAGCCTAACAATAAAATTTGGAAAAAACCTGATAACACTAATACCAAAGGAAAAAGTGTTACTGTTAGAGGAAAGTATGATTTAAAAGAATTGCAATATTCTGATGAAGCAAGAAATATTTTTTTTGAATTAAATTCAGGTCTTTTTTTGAGATTTATTGAAAAAATTACAGGCATCTCTGGTCTTATACCCGATCCATATTTTGCTGAAAGTGGTTTTCATCAAATTCAAAATCATGGATTCTTAAATATTCATGCAGACTTTAGTCATCATGATTATTTGGGTTTGGAAAGAAGAGTTAATCTTTTGTATTACTTAAATGACAATTGGAAAGATAGCTATAGAGGTAATTTATCTTTGTATAATAAAAAAATATTACCAATTAAAAGTTATCAACCAATAGCTAATAGATGTGTTATTTTTTCTACATCAGATATTAGTTATCACGGGCATCCTGAAAAGCTAATTTTACCTAAAGGTAAATATAGAAGATCAATTGCAATGTACTACTATACACTTCCTACTAGAAAACGAAGTAAAAAAAAGATTTTTTTTCCAAACGATAAAAATTTCAAATATAAAATAACAACTAATTAAATCTATATGTTAATAGGATTTGTTGGATTAACTCATCTTGGTTTGTGTACAATGGCTGCTTGCACAGTAAAAGGTCATAAGACAATCGGATATTTAGAAAAAAAAAATAAATTTGATTTAAAAAGTGTTTATTTTGAAAAAGATCTAAAAAAAATTTTATCAAAAAAAAGTAAAAATTTTAAAGTAACTAATTCTATGGAAGATTTAAATAAATGTGATTTTATATATATTTCGGAGGATATACCAACTAACAATAAAGGTATCAGCAATCTAAGATCAATAAATAAACTTATTATAAGTTTATTTAAAATAATTTCTTCTAAAATACCAATAATAATATTAAGTCAGGTCCCTCCAGGTTTTACTAGAAAAATATGCAACTTAAGAGAAAATATTTATTATCAAGTAGAAACTCTAATTTTTGGTTCAGCTATTGAACGTGCTTTAAAGCCAGAAAGAATAATTATTGGTTTAAAAAATAAAAATCAAAAAATTAATGTTCGTTACAATAATTTCATTAAATCTTTTAAATGTCCTATTATTAAAATGAATTACGAGAGTGCCGAATTTACTAAAATAGCTATTAATCTTTATTTAATTTCTTCTGTGTCTATGACTAATATAGCTTCAGGTATATCCCGTTCAATTAATGTTGAGTGGCCAGATGTAAAAAAAGCATTAATTTTAGATAAAAGAATTGGAAAGCATGCTTATCTTGATCCTGGTCTTGGTATATCTGGAGGAAATTTAGAGAGGGATCTAGAAACAGTTAAATCTTTTACATCCAACCAGTCAATTGAAAAAATTTATTTTCAATTATTCTCAAAAATTTCAAAAAAGATGAAAAAATGGCCATTTAGAGTTTTTATTAATCTATTAAAAGATTTTCCAAAAATAAAAAAAATTGGTATTTTAGGATTATCTTACAAAAAAAATACAAATTCTATAAAAAACTCACCATCTATTTCATTTATGAACGATATTAATATTTATACGAAAAATAATAAAATGAATATTCAGTTTATAGTTTATGATCCAGTTGCAAAAATTGATAATAAATTTTTAAAAGTTAACCAAACTAAATCTTTAAAAAGTTTGTTCAAAAAAGTGGATGTATTGTATATTTTATCACCGTGGGATGAATTTAAATTAGATGCAAAAAAAATTTTTAATAATAATAATATACAATATATTGTTGATCCATTTAAGCTTTTAAAAAATTCTAACAATTTTAAAAATAGATACTTCAGTTTATAAATATGAAAAAAAATTCCCTAAAAATAGACTTTAGTACAAAAAATACTAATGCTAGAGTTGTGGTATTTGGATCAACGGGTTTTATAGGTAGTTCAGTAATAAATATTCTTAAAAAGAATAAAAATAAATATATTAGTTTTAACTCTAAAAATTTAGATTTAACTAATAAGAGGACTTTAAAAAAATCTAAATATATTGCAAAAATGAGTGACATCGTTTTATTTGCCGCAGCACAGGCACCTGTCAAAGATGAAAAAATGTTGTTGAACAATATTTTGATGTTAGAGAATTTTATTAAAATTAAAAATATTTTTAATGTTAAAAAAATAATTTATGTAAGTTCTGATGCGGTATATAGTGATAGCAAGAAACCTTTAAATGAGTTTTCCCCAACAAAGCCAGAAAATTTACATGGGATAATGCATTTAACAAGGGAGATATTTCTAAAAAATTTATTCAATGAAAAACTCACAATAGTTAGACCCACTCTTATATATGGAGCAAAGGATCCGCATAATGGATATGGTCCAAACAAGTTTATTAGAGACGCTAAAAAAAATAAAGAGCTAAAAATATTTGGTAAAGGTGAAGAAATAAGAGATCATATATCTATAAAAGATGTATCATCAATAATATATACTTTACTTTTTTATGAAACAAGTGGTGTAATTAATGCTGTTTCTGGTTTTCCAACATCTTTTTTAAAAATTGCAAATAAAATTAAAAAAATGAATAATAATATAATTAAAATTAATTATATTAAAAGAAATGGTCCAATGCCACATAATGGTTATCGAACTTTTGATACTTCAAATTTAAAAAATCATTTTCCTAAATTAAAACTTAAAAATTTTTTAAAAGATTATTTTTAATGTTAACCATAAAAAAAATTAATCTTTTAAAATCTTTACCAAAAACGAAAAGAAATATTTATAAAAGAAAAAAACTAAAAAACAAAAAAATAATGAAAGAAGCCCAGAAATTTGGTAAATTATATTTTGATGGTCCAAGAGAATATGGTTATGGTGGATATATTAATGATGGAAGATGGTTGAAAGTTGCTCAAGATATAATAAAATTTTATAAACTCAAACCAAATAATAAAGTATTAGATATTGGTTGTGCCAAAGGTTTTTTAGTTGAGTCTTTTAATGATCTTAAAATTGATGCTTATGGAATAGATATTTCATCTTATGCAATCGGAAAGTCTAACTCAAAATTAAAAAAAAAATTATTTGTTGGGAATGCTCTTTCTCTACCTTTCAAAGATAATTTTTTTGATCTAGTCCTATCAATAAACACTATACATAATTTAGAAAAGCCAGATTGTATTTTAGCTTTAAAAGAAATAATGAGAGTATCAAAAAAACATAGATTTATTCAAGTGGACTCATATTATAGCCAAAAACAAAAAAAATTATTTGAAAATTGGGTTTTAACTGCTAAGTACCATGATTATCCTGATGAATGGAGAAAGTTATTCAAAATTGCCAATTATAAAGGGAATTATTATTGGACAATTTTACAGTAATTTGGAGACCTTATGAAATATGCAATTATAGGTGGCGGTGGAAGTTTTGGAATTCATACTGCATTTTATTTATTAGAACAAGAAGATGTTGAAAGTGTTATAGGTATTGGAAGAAATCCTCTAAGGCCTGAGCCTTTTTCCTTAAATATTGAAGAAAATAGCAAGTATAAATATTATGCCAAACACATAACTTATGAATTAGATTTACTATTAGAATTACTCGATGAATACCAACCTGATTGTATTGTAAATTTTGCTGCTCAAGGTGAAGGAGCTGTTTCGTGGAAGCATTCTTGGAGATTTTTTGAAACTAATTCTATGGCATTAGCAAAACTATGTGAGGAGTTGGCTAAAAAGAAATGGTTAAAAAGATTTATTCAAATTGGAACTTCAGAAATGTATGGTTCAGTTGAGCACCCTTCAAAAGAAGATGAGCCTATAAAACCAAGTAGCCCATATGCAGCTTCTAAGGTTGCTTTTGATATGCATTTGATGTCTGTCCATAAATTTTTAGAATTTCCAATGAACATTATTAGACCATCTAATGCTTATTGCCCAGGCCAACTTCTGCATAGAGTGATTCCAAAGGCAATAATTTGTGGTTTAACAGGTGAAAAGCTTCCTCTGCAAGGCGGAGGTAAAAGTGAAAAATCTTACATACACGCAAGAGACTTAGGCAAAGCAATATACTTAGTATCTAAAAAAGCACCATTTGGTGAAGTTTATAATGCAGGACCAGAAAATCCAACAAGCATAAAAGATGTTGTTAAATTTTGTGCAGAAGCACTTAACATGAGATTTGAAGATTTGTGCGAATTAGCTCCAGATAGACTAGGTCAAGACTCAAGATACTGGTTAGACTCCACTAAGATTTACAAAGATGTTGGATGGAAAGCCGAAATAGATTGGAATATCGGTCTTAAAGAAATGGTAGATTGGGGTATCAAATATAAAGAACAATTAATTAAATGGCCTAAAGATTACACACTTAGAGCTTAAATTAATATATGTCTAAATATGACTTAAATCATCAAAAAATATTTCGAAGCAAAATTTATAACGTCAACAATTTCAAAAAAATAAATAATAATAATATACATAAACTTTATGAGTTTATGCTCCGATTAAGAATGTGTGAAGAAGCTCTGGCCAAAGAATATCATCCTGCTGATGAAATGAAGTGTCCTGTTCACTTTTGTATTGGTCAAGAATCAATACCAGCAGCTTTAAATTTATTAATGAAAAAAAAAGATTATTTATTTTCCCATCATAGATCTCACGGTTTTTTTTTAGCTAAAAGATCACCAATGAAAAAACTTTTTGCTGAGTTATATGGTAAAGTTGGTGGAGCAAATGGGGGTATTGCTGGATCTCAAGATATTTCATATCCAGAAAATAATTTTTACAGTGGAGCAATTCTAGCTGGTTCAATTTCAATTGCCGTAGGTACAGCATTGGCAAATAAATTAGATAAAAATAATAAAGTTGTTTTTGCCTGTTTTGGAGAATCTGCAACAGATGAAGGTATTTTTTGGGAAGCGATTAATTATTCTGTTCTTGAAAAATTACCAATTATTTTTGTATGTGAAAATAATAATTATTCTGTGTTTTCTCCTCAAAGCAAAAGACAATCTGGAATTTCAATATCAATGAAAGTAAAAAGTTTTGGAATTAACACTTCTCAAATATTTGGCAATGATGTAGCGCTTGCTTTTTTATCTATTAAAGATTCTATAAAAAAAATAAAAAAAGGTCCATCTTTCATTGAGGCATTTACATCAAGATGGAGTGGTCACTATGGACCAGAAAGTGATGATTTCGTTAATTATAGACATACATCAGATTTAAGTTTTTATAAAAAAAACTGCCCTATAAAAATTTTAGAAAAAAACTATAAAATCGATAATAAATTAAAATTAAATTATCAAAAACTAATAAATAATGAGATTAAAAATTCATTTATGTATGCAAAAAAATCACCATTTCCTAAAAAAATTAATTGGGAAAATGCAAATTTTAGTAATAAAAACATTTTATCAAAAAAAATTCTAAAAAATATAGAGTCAAAAAAAATAAAAAAAAATTTAAATTTATTTCAACCAAAAGGTTACTAATTTTATGAAAAACAGAAATTTAACTTTTGCTGAATCGATAAATGAAGCCACATCTCAATTTATGGCTAAACGAAAAGAAACTATTTTAATAGGACAACTTGTCGACTATGAAACTGGCGTATTTGGGACAACTTCAAATTTAGTAAAAAAATTTGGAAAAAATAGAGTAAGAGATTTTCCAGTAGCCGAGAGTTTGATGACTAATTTAGCACTTGGTTTAACAATTGCAAAAAAAAGGGTTATTTTGGTTCACCATAGACTTGATTTTATGCTGTATTCAATGGATAGTATAGTAAATTGGATAAGCTTGTGGAGATTTAAATCTAATGGCAAATCAACAGTCCCGATAGTAATAAGAGCCATAGTAGGTAAGGGTTGGGGACAGGGACCTCAACATTCCAAGAGTCTTCATAGTTGGTTTTCTCATTTACCAGGTTTAAAGGTTGTAATGCCTACAAATTCTTTTGATGCAAAAGGTTTACTGCTTGAGAGTATAGCGGGAGAAAATCCTGTAATTATGATTGAGCATAGATCTTTATTTAATTCAAAAAGCTTTGTTCCAAAAGAAATGTATAGAGTAGAAATTGGTAAAGGTATTGTTGTAAAAAAAGGTAAAGACATTTCGTTAATTGCTGTAGGTTATGTAATCTCTGAAAGTATTGAAGCGGCAAATATCTTACAAAAAGAGGGAATCGATGTTGAAATTATTGATCCAAGAACAATAAGTCCGCTAGATATAAAATTATTTGTAAAGTCAGTAACAAAAACATCTAAAATAATTGTAGTAGACTCTAGTTGGGAAAGTTTTGGAACAGCATCAGAAATTATTTCTAAAATTTCAGAAAAATGTATAGATAAATTAAGTGCAAAACCAGTTAAAATATCTTTTCCCGATAGTCATACACCTATGACTAAATCGCTTGAAGATATATATTATCCTAATACTCAAAAAATTGTTAAAACAATTAAAAATATTTTCAAAAACAAAAATCATTAATGAAAAATAAAAAAGAAATCAAAGTATCAGACTTAATAGCAAAAATAATTAAGTCATATGGTGTAAAAAAAGTGTTTGCAATTACTGGAGGAGCCTCTATTCACATGATACATTCCATTGCAGAAATTAATGGTGTGGATTATATACCTATGCATCATGAGCAAGGTTGTGGAATGGCTGCTGATGGATATAGTAGAGTTACTAATAATATTGGAGTGGCTCTTGCAACAAGTGGTCCAGGAGCAACTAATTTAATTACAGCAATTTGTTGTTCATGGTTTGACTCAATTCCAGTTTTATATATCACAGGTCAAGTAACAAGATTTAGAATGAAAGGTACTTTAGGTGTCAGGCAAATTGGTTTCCAAGAAACAGAAATTATAAGTATGGTTAAAAGTATAACTAAATATTCTACACAAATAAAAAGTAAAAATGAAATTGTATCAAAATTCAAAAAAGCAATACAAATAGCAAAAAGTGGACGACCAGGACCTGTACTTATTGATATACCAGATGACATTCAAAGAGAATTAATTAAAAATATTAATTTAACTAAAACCGATTTAGATAATAAAGATATCATTCATGAACAAAATAATACTCTAGAAACAAAATATAAAAAACTATTTCAATTAATTTCTAATTCTAAGAGGCCAATAATGGTTATAGGTGCGGGTGTAAGAATTTCCAATTCAGAAGTTCAGGTAAAAAAAATTCAAAAAAAACTAAATATTCCAATAGCACCATCATGGTCTGCTCAAGATATGTGGAATTCTAGTAGTGATTTTATCACGGGTTCTTTTGGTACACATGGAACTAGAGCAGGAAATTTTATTGTTCAAAATTGTGATTTATTAATTTCTCTTGGGGCTAGATTAAGTACACGCGAGACTGGCTCTCCTCTTTCTTCATTTGCAAGAGGTGCAAAATTTGTTGTGATTGATATTGATAAATTCGAGTTGGAAAAATTTTCAAAATTTGGGAAAAAAACTGATTTATCATTTAAAATGAGTGTAAATAATTTTTGTAAATCTTTCTTTAAATATAGTAATGTAATTTACAAAAAAAATAAATATGAAGATTGGTATAAGTATATTAAAACAATCAAGAAAAAATATCCAGTAGTGCCAAAAAAACCACTAATGATTAAAAATTCAATAAACCCTTATTTATTTTTTAATGATTTAGATAAATTTGTTTCAAAAAGTGAAAACATATTTGTAGATACTGGCTCTACTATCGCTTGGATAATGCAGGCATTTAAATTTAATTCAAAAATAAGGGTGATGCATGATTTTAATAATACCGCTATGGGCTATGCTTTGCCCGCTTCAATAGGTGGTATATTAGCTGGGAAAAATAAACATGTAACTTGTGTTGTGGGAGAAGGAAGCTTTATGATGAACATTCAAGAGCTTTCAACGATCCAAAGGTTTAAATTACCTATTAATATTATTTTAATTAATAATAATGGTTATAGTATGGTAAAGCAGACACAAGACCAGTGGCTTAAGAGTAAGTATTATGCTACATCAGCTATAGGAGGTTTAAGCTTTCCGAATTTTAAAGATATAGCAATTTCATTTGGTTTAAAATATAGTTTTATTAACCAAGAAAAATTAATTAATTCTACATTAAGAAAATCATACAAAAATCGATCGCCAAGAATAATTGAAGTTATTGTAGACGCAAAGCAAAGAGTAATTCCTCAATCAAGATTTGGTTTTCCAATTGAAGACTCTGATCCGATGCTATCAAGAAAAGAATTTAGTTCAAATATGTTAATTAATAATTAATGTTTACAATTTCAGTTTTATATCAATCTTACAATCAAGCCGAATATATAAAAGAATCTTTAGAGGCAATTTTAAATCAAAAATATCAAGCATTAGAAATCATAATAATTGATGATTGTTCTTCAGATAATAGCATAGATATTTTAAGAAATTATGAAACTAAATACAAAAATATAAAATTAATTATTAACCAACAAAACAAAGGAACTGCCTCAAGTTCAAACTATGGAATTGAAAATGCAAAAGGTGATCTTATTTATTTTGCTGCTGCAGATGATAAAATAGAAAAAAATTTATTTGAAGAAGCTAATAAAGCCTTCTTAGATAATGCAAATTTGGGATTATTTAGCGCAAGAATTAATACTATTGATTTTAAAGGTAATCTTATGTTTGATAAAAATCAAAATTTTAAAGATGATAACCAAATAAATGTATTAAGTAATAAAGAATCTTTAAAAAGATTATCAAGAAATGATTTTTGGATCACAGGGCAAACATGTGTTTGGAAAAGAGATTTATTAATTAAAAATAATTTAAAATTTAATGAAAAATATAAACATTACATGGATCACTTTCTAATTATAAATATAATTCTTAGATATGACTCAGCATTTCTGAATAAAAAATTAGCTAGTTGGCGCTTATTAACTAATTCTTATTCATCTAAAAATTTTAGATTTTTTAACGCAGTACCAGCTTTTGAAAATTATTCTATAGATCTATTGAATAGCTTTAAAGACACGAATATTGATTCAAATAAATTAAAAAAACTTTTATGTGGTTATTTAAATAATTTATTCCTAATTAATTTAAAAAAACAAATTGAAGATCTAAATGATATTTTGAATAAAGCAAAGAATAATCAAATTAAAACTGAATTATACTTAAAAATAATGATCATTATTAATTTGACATTTAATTATATGTTATATTATTTAATAAAAATTAAAAATAAAGTATTCTAATTATGAATTTGATTTCAAAATTGTTTCCAAGGCATCGTATAAATCGTATAAAAAATCTACCTATATATTTTCTCTATCATTTAAATTTTAAAATTATAAATTTTTTAAAATCTGAATATAATAATTTTTTTGATAGTTCTCATGCAAAAAAAATGAAAATAAATATTTCAAATAATTTTATTGATGAAGCTAATGAAGATTTAAGAAAAAAAAATAGAGATTATTTTAAAAAAGATAAGGGTTCTTTTCTTTATTATGATTATCAAACTGATTATTTCAATCAAGTGAATCTAGCTTGGAATTATAACAAAAAAAAATACTACAATTTTTTTGAAAACAATTTTGGTGATATTACAAGAAATATCTATCATGGTTATAATTATAGAATTGAACATATTTTTTTATATGAAACTATAAATAAAAATAAAAAAGAAAGTTATAATTTAAATTCTAAATTTCATCTTGATGGTGATCTACCTGGCGCACTTAAGGTTTTAGTTTATTTATGCGACGTTAATGATGATAATGGCCCATTTGTATATAAATATAATAATGAAGAAATAAAAGTTAGAGGTGAAACTGGAACTTCAGTAATTTTTCAGCAAAATAAATGCCTGCATGCTGCTTCTAATACAATATTAAACAAAAGAATTGCAATTAGTTTTTTAATTTATCCAACTCTGAATAAAAAATTAATCGAATTAGATACAAAGCCTATAAATGCTATGTGTTCACTTAATCCATTTACGAAATACACGTGATAAAAGTTGCTGTAACCGGCGCAAGCGGTTTTATAGGTACTGAATTAATAAAATACATTTCAAGTAAAAATAATTGCAAAATTATTGCAATTTATCATAAAACTAAACCTAAAATTATAAAAAAAAAGACAATAGAATACAAAAAAATTAATTTAAAATATAAATATAAAAACTTTTACAAGCTTCTAGATTCTCCTGATATTTTAATTCATTTAGCTTGGTCAAATTTAGAGGATTATAAATCTAAATCACATTTAAGCATTACTGAACCTTTTCATTATTATTTTTTAAATAATATTATCAAAAATGGTTTAAAAAATTTATTTTGTGCTGGTACTTGTTTTGAATATGGAAAAATTGAGGGAGCATTGTTTGAGAATATGAAGACAAAACCAGATAACAATTATGGAAAATCTAAAATTGTATTACTAAAAAAACTTATTAAATTAAAAAAAAATCATAAATTTAATTTTGTTTGGGGTAGATTTTTTTACATTTATGGAAAAACACAAAAAAACACAATTTATTCTCAATTACTTAAATCTATAAATAAAAAAGCAAAAATATTTAAAATGTCAAAAGGACTTCAAAAAAGAGACTACCTTCCAGTCAGTAAATTAATTGAATATATTTTCCTACTTTCTTTCTATAAAAAAGATTTTGGTGTTGTTAATATTTGTTCAGGTAAGCCTGTTTATATGAGATCTTTAGTTAAAAAATGGATAAAAGAATTAGACTCAAAAATAACAATAGATTGTAATTTTTATCCTTATAATGATTACGAGGCAATGGAATTTTGGGGTTCAAACAACAAACTAAAAAAAGCAATTAGAAGTTTAAAAATTAAAAAAAATATATAAATATAAAATATTAAAAAATTTAATTATGATTATTTCAAGAACTCCTTTAAGAATAAGTTTTGCAGGTGGTGGTACTGATATTAAAGATTATTATCTTCACAATAACTATGGTCAAGTTATTAGTTGCGGTATAAATAAATATATTTATGTAGCCGTTAAAAAACTTTCTCAAATTTCAGAATTTAAATATAAAATTAAATGGGATAAAATTGAAAACTGTAACTCTATAGAAAAAATTAAGCACCCTATAATTAAAGCTGCACTTAAATATTTTAATATTAAGGATAGCTTAGAAATTATCACCTTTTCAGATGTTCCAATAGGAACTGGCTTAGGTTCATCAAGCACATTTACAGTTGGTCTTGTAAATGCGCTCTTAGCTTATCTTGGAAAAAGAGCATCTAAAGGAGCAATGGCTGAAATAGCAGCTAAAATAGAAATAGATATATTAAAAAAAAAAATTGGTAAGCAGGATCATTTTGCTGCATCATACGGAAAACTCCATGTCTATACTTTTAAAGATGATAATACAGTTGAAATAGATCCAGTAATTTCCAAGACTAATATTTTTAATGAAGTAGAAAGTAGAATTTCTCTGTTTTATACAAAAAAAAAGAGAGATGCTAATTGGATTTTAAATAACTCAAATATAATCGATAAGTCAAAAATATTAACAAAGCAAAAAAACCAAGTTGAAGAGTTTAGAAAAATTTTTATAGGACAGAGAAAAATTAATGACTTTGGCAAACTTCTGCATGACGGTTGGTTATTAAAAAAATCAATATCAAAACATATTTCAAATAAAAGTATTGATCAACATTACAATAAAGCTATTAAATTAGGAGCTACTGGTGGTAAAATATTAGGAGCTGGAGGGGGTGGTTTCTTTATATTTTATTCACCAATAAATAAAAAAGAAATATTAAATAAAAAATTAATAAATTTATTGAAAGTTGATTTTAAATTTGAAGATAGTGGTACAAGAATAACTTATTATGATTAAAATTGCTTATATACCTTTTTCAAAAAATAATTTTAACAAAATATATGATTTAAGAAATATCCTTTTGTATGCAAAATTAAAAAAAATTAATATAGAAATTTATGATAAAAAAAAAGATTACGATATAGTAATTCTTCCTCCATCTTATGACCCAACTGATGAAACTATATTTAAAAAAAATCATAAAGTAATTTATCAATTAGTTGATAACTATTTAAGTGAAAAGACTTTTTCAGTAAAAAATATGCTTAGAGGCATAATCAATTTCTTGTCTGGAAAAGGAAAAAAAATGACACTTAATTATAAATATCATCAAGAAAAAATATGTAGACTTTCTGATGGCGTAATTTGTTCAAGTAGTGAACAAAAAAAAAAAATTGTTAAATTAAATGCTAATTGCCATATATTTTTTGAAGGTAATTTTCATATTTGTAATTCATCTCTCAAGATCAATAAGTCAAATAAAATTAACTTAATATGGGAAGGTCGAGCTGAGAATATAAATGGATTTAAAGAATTTGTAAAAGCTTTTGATATTTTATCAAAAAAATTTGATATTAATTTGCATATTGTTACTGATTTAACGTACCCTTTTTTGTCTGGCTTATTTTATAGACCAACACATAATAATATTAAAAAAATTTTTAAGAAACATTTTAGTTTTAATACTGTTGTTAAAGATTCTAATATTTATCTTTATCAATGGAATAAAGCAACAATTTCAAATATAATTCAAGCCTGCGACATTGCAATTATCCCCTTAGATACTAAAAATAATTTTTTATTTGGTAAAAGTATGAATAAATTAATTGTTTTTTGGAGAAATAATATACCAACCCTATGTTCTGGTGTTAGATCTTATTATGAAATTTCTAAAGAAGTTAATTTGGATATTTGTTGTGATAATACAAATGACTGGGTAAATAAAATTTCCAAATTAGCAACAAATGAAGTATATTATAAACATCAAAAAGATATTATTTCTAAATATATTAAAGAAAATTATTCTGAAAAGAGTTTTATTAATCAATGGGATAATTTAATAAGGTCTACTTTAAATGAATAACAATAATTGTTTATTTTGTCAGTCTAAAAATATTAAAACTTTTAAAACTAAAGATTATAACAGATTTACAGATGAGTTAAATTTTACTTTTTGCTATTGTTTTAGCTGTAATTGTGTTTCAAATTTATCAAAGAGCATTGATTTAAATATTTATTATAATAATCCTCTTTCTCCATATGATATTGACGATTATAATTACAATAAAATTACTAACAAAAACAAATATTTTCTTAAACTTATAAAAAAATTTATTAGCAAAGGTAAGATTTTAGAAATAGGTCCTGGTTTTGGATATCTCTCAAAATTGCTAAATGATGAAAAATATCTAATTACTATAATAGAACAAGATAAAGAATTATGTGATTTTTATAGAAAAAAATTACAGATCTATAATGTTAAAAATGCTGATATAATTAATTTTAAAATGGATAATCAAAAATATAACGCTATAATAGCTTTCCAAGTCTTTGAACATTTAGACAATCCAAATAAATGGATAAAAAATATCTCTAAAGCTCTTGACGATAATGGTTATTTATTTTTGTCAACCCCTAATTCTAAATCAATACAATTTAAAATAATGAAAAATTGGTGGCCTCATCTTGATGCCCCTAGACATCAAATGATATATTCTTCTTCATCTTTAGAAAAATTTCTTAATAATTATAAATTAGTTAAAATCTATGAAAGTTGGGGCATTGATACAATTTTGTGGAATTTATTTGGTTGGAATAATTTTTTTAGAACTATTTTTAATATAAAAAAAAATAATATTATCACTAAGTTACTAGGTTATTTTTTCTTTACAATATTTTTTTTTATTGAGATCATTCCAGGTTTTGGTGCAAGCTATATCCATGTATATAAAAAAACTAATTAAGTTGACTAAGCCAACTTTAAAATTATAAGGATTTAAATGGCATATATACTTATTACAGGGAGTTCAGGATTGCTTGGATCTTCAATTGTCAGATTTCTACAAAGAAAGAATATTCAAATTATCACTATTTCAAATAATAAAAGTAATAAAAAATCAATTTATGTGAATTATAGTTCAGAAAAATCTATATCTAAATTTATAGATAAATTTGGAGTTCCAGATTTGTTAATTCACTCTGGATGGGGCAAGATGTCTGAACCTCATTTAGAATATCATATTAAAGAAAATTATGAAAACTCAAAAAACCTTATTGATATTTTTACTAATAGAGGTTTGAAAAAATTCTTATTTATTGGGACAATAAATGAATATGGAAATAAAAAAGGAACTGTTAAAGAAACAGATAAAGCTAGTACTAAACTAAGAAATTACGAAAAAGGAAAAATTAAATTTTCAAAATATGCTATGATATTATCAAAAAAAAATAATTTTATTTATATTCATATTAGATTGGCAAATTTATTTGGACCATTCCAAAAAAAAGGATCTTTAATTGATTGTATTCATGACTCATATAAAAATAAAAAAGAATTAAAAGTTTCCTCATTGGACTTTTATAGAGATTATTTATATTCAGACGAAGCAGCTTTAGGTATATTTAAAATTTATTTAAAAGTAAAAAAATCTATAATTATAAATTTAGGTTCTGGCACATATATATACATGCGTGATTTTATTATACTTTATTGGAAAAAAATTGGTGGTGACAAAAATAAATTAATAATGGAAAATGTTTCTAAAAGTTCTAAAAGTAAAAAAGAACGTTTCAATCTAAATATAACTCTTCTAAAAAAAATTACTAATTGGAAACCAAAGAATAGTATTGTAAATAATATAAAAAAGAATATAGAATATCATAAATGACCAAAATAAATGTTGCTGAGTATCTTTTCAAAAAAATTGCAGATGAAGGTGTTGATTTCCTTCCTATTTATCAAAGTGGAAATGCATTAAGACTTATAGATGCTGTAGGCACAAACGAAAAATTGAATGAATTTGTTAATTATCATGAGCAAGCTTCAGGTTTATCAGCTGAAGCATACGCAAGATTTAAAAAATTAGGAGCTTGTCTTGTTGGGTCAGGCCCTGCCGCAACTAATTTATCTACAGCTATTATGTCTGCTTATTGTGACTCAATTCCAACAATATTTATAACTGGACAAGTAGGAATGTTTCACAACAAACTAGATAGAAATATTAGGCAAAGAGGTTTTCAAGAAGTTGATGTTGCTGAGCACATGAAACCAATAGCAAAATATTCAAAATTAATTAAAAATGTTGAAGATGTGAGATATGAAATTGAAAAATCTATTTATTTAGCGATTAATGGAAGACCGGGTCCAGTAGTTTTAGACATACCATATAATATTCAAATTGCTGAAATTAATCCTGATGATTTAAAATCTTATAATCCGATTGAAGATGAAGAAAATAATATACAGTTAAATAATTTAGATGATAATTTGTTTGGAGAAATTTTAGATAAAATCAATAAATCTGAAAGACCAATTATGCTACTTGGAGGTGGCATAAAGTCAATTAAAAATATTGACCAAATATTAACATTTATCAACAAACTAAAATTGCCAGTGGTTACTACTTGGGCTGCCACCGATGTTATAGACTTTTATCATACACATAATCTTGGTAATATAGGCAGAAGTGGAAATAGATCCGCTATATATGCCGTTCAAGAGTCAGATTTATTACTTTCTTTGGGTTCAAGATTTACTACAAAAATTATTACTGATGAAAAAAAATTTGCAAAAGATGCTCATATCATCGGGATTGATATTGATAATGGTGAATTAGAAGAAGGTCTAATTAAAATAGATACTAAAATAATTGCTGACATAAAAGAGTTTGTTCCAAAATTTACTGACTATCTTGACAAAACTAATACAAGTCTAACCCTTAAAGAAAAATGGAATTCAACAATAGATCACCATAAAAAAAATAATTTTATAATAGACGAGACTCTTGAAAATTTAAAACCAAATTGTGTTAGCCCGTATTACTTTATGAAAAAAGCTTTTGAGATTGCTGATAATACAGCTATTTTCATACCTGATGCTGGAATGAATATTACTTGGACGTATCAAGGTAACAGATTAAAAAAAGGACAGAAAATTTTTACAGGTTTGGGAGCTTCACCAATGGGATATGCTCTACCAGCTGCAATAGGTGCTTATTATGCAACACATAGTAATCAAGTGATTGTTATAGCTGGTGATGGAGGATTTCAGATGAACATACAGGAGCTTGAAGCTCTACATTTTCATAATATACCAATTAAGATATTTATTATGAATAATGAATCTTTAGGAAATACAATCTTTCCATCTAAAAGAATGTTTGAGGGAAGAACAACTGGAAATGATAATGCAGGTGGATATGGATGGCCTGATTTTGTAGATGTCGCTAAAGCCTATAAAATAAAATCATTGAGATTTAGTTCACATAAAGATATCGATCAAAATCTCTCTGAAATATTAAATTCAGAATCACCTTATCTTGTAGATGTTAAATTAGATCCTGATCAATTTATGCTTGATACACCTATTTAATCTTACTTAATGATCAGAATATTGGTTACTGGAAGTGAGAGTTTTATTGGTAAAGAATTAATCACTATCCTAAAAAAAAGAAAATTTTTTGTATACGGTATTGATAGATATAAAAAAACTTCATTTACAAATAAGTCTATAGATATTAATTCAAAAAAAATTAATGATATAATTTATAATTATAAAATTGACACTGTAATTCATTTGGCAGCAATTAGTAGAGATGCTGATTGTAAAAGAAATATTTTATTAACATTTAAATCGAATGTCTTAGGTACTTTAAATCTAATAGATATTTCTAAAAAAAATAAGATTAAAAATTTTATATTTGCTTCTTCTGAATGGGTATATGATTCATTTGAAAACAAAAAAGAAAAAAAAGAAAGTGATATTATTGATATTAAAAAAATAACATCTGAATATGCACTATCAAAATTAGTATCAGAAAATAATCTTAGACAATTTTACGAAGTTAATAGAAAAACCAACATTATTATTTTAAGGTTTGGCATTATTTATGGTAATAGAAAAAATAATTGGTCTGCTGTTGAAAGTCTTTTTGATAAAGTAAAAAACAAAAAAATAATTACAGTTGGTTCTTTAAAAACTGCTAGAAGATTTATTCATGTTAAAGATATTTGCTCAGGAATAATATCTTCCATAAATATTAAGGGATTTCATATTATAAATCTTCAGGGAAAAAAAATGGTTTCCTTGCAAGAGATTATAAAAAAAACCTCTAGATTACTAAATGTAAAATATATAGTTAATGAAGAAAATAAAAACAAACCAAATATAAGAAAAGTTTCAAATAATAAATCTAAAAAAATTTTAAAATGGGAACCAAAAATAACTATCGATGATGGTTTAAAAATGTTAAATTTATATTTAAAAAATTAGTTTAATTTAATGCCTATTTTAATATTTTAATAAGTGAAGATTTTAAATAAATAAAAATGAAAAGAATTTTAAATTTAAAATTTTTAAATTACTTTGGTATTTCAATAATAAATTTAGATTTTTTACTTTATTTGACACATTATAAGTGGATTTTTAAAATTTTTAAAGTTCCTTATTTTAAAATTAATTTTTTTAATTCAGATATTAATAAAATTAATGATAATATTGTAAATAGAATAAAGAAATCATACTCAACATCTATCTCAAAAGATATTAAAAATATAAGTCAACTTTGGGATTATGCATTAAATAAATATTATCATGAGCTTCATGATTCTATTTTAAATAAAGACAATACCTCAGAATTATTGAATAATATGTTTAAATCTAAATTTGTATATGGTTTAGCTTCAGGTGATTTGGTAAAAAATGCTGAGTCTTATTTAGGAAAAAGAATTTGGAACTTAAAGTATATTGATAATATTATTTCTTTATCCTCGTATTTAGGATGCACTCGTTATGAGTCACCTCAACAAGGAGATTATGCAAAATACTCTTTTAATGAAATTGAAAAAATAATAATTTCTATTGAAAATAAAGTTAATACTAACATTTCTTTTCCAAATATAGGAAGTCCTTATGGCATCATGGTAAAAAATAAATTATTGACTTTTGAAGATATTGAGCATTTGTATGCAGCACTAAGAATTAAGGAATACTTAAATTCTCTAGATCTACTAAAAAAATCTAATAGATTTAATTTTTTAGAGATCGGTGGAGGTTATGGAGGTCTTTGTAGATGGTTAAATATTATATTACATGAATATATAAATACATATACAATAGTTGATTTACCGTTAATCTCTCAAATACAAGCTTTTTTTTTAGCAAACTATTTTGGTGACAGTAAAATAACTTTTTCTAATGAAAAAAATAATCCAAAATCTAAGATTATTTTAAGATCAAATATAGAATATCTTACCGATAATGATAATAATTATAACATCATTATAAATCAAAACAGTATGCCTGAAATGACAAACGAAATTGTTGAGCAGTATATTAACAAAATTTCTAAACATAATTTAAATTGTTTTATAAGTTTTAATCATGAAGCAATAAGTACTCATTTTAATCAAAAACAAGTTTCAGTTAATGAGATATGTGCACTTAATTCAAAACTAAATTTAGTTTATAGAAATCCTTCATTCATGAGAAATGGTTATCTTGAAGAAGTATATAATATAAAAAATTCTTGACTTATGAAATTTTCAATACTTATACCTTCAAAAAATGGTGAACATTTCATTGAAAATTGTTTAAAATCAATATTAGATCAAGGTTATAAAGATTATGAAATTATTATTGGTAATAATAATAACAATCAGGCATTTAACAAAATTATAAATAGATATATATCCAATGAAAAAATAAATGTTATAAATCATACAAAAGATATAACAGTAACTGAAAATTGGCAATCCTGTTTATCTGCATCTAATGGCGATTATATTATTATGCTTGGAGATGATGATTGTTTATTAAAAGATGCTTTAATCAATATTAATCAAATTATAGAAAAAAATAATAACCCAGAATGTATAAGCTTTAATGGAATTAGTTTTTATTCTTCAAATTCTTTTCAGGGGATTGAATTTGGGGGTTATAATAATTTATTTTTTGATTATTCTAAAAAAAATATCAATGAAGGTTGGTTATCAAAAGAAGATTGTTTTCAAATTGTAAAAAAAATGTACAATTTTGAAAATCTTCTTCCATTAAATATGCAGCCTCATATTATTTCTAAATTGGCAATAAGCAGAGTAAAGAAAAATATTTATCAACCACCTTTTCCAGATCATTATGCATTAAACGCATTATTACTTACTTCAAGGAATTGGTATGTTTCATATAAAAAAGTAGTTGCAGTAGGGATATCTAATAAATCATTTGGTCATTATTATTTTAATTCTAAATTATCAGAAGGAATTCAATATTTGGGTTTGAATGTTGATCTAAAAAATCAAATTGAAGGATCTATTTTAAACACATGCATGATGATATGGTTATTAAATATAAAAAAAGATTATCCATTGCTATTAAGAAAAGTAGAAATCAAAAGAAAATCTTATTTGTACAGACAAATTTTTTTTATGACTTATGGATTTTTTAAGAAAAATATTACACTAGGAGTGTTAGTAAATTTTTTTATAAAACTTAAGTTTTATGATAAGCTATTGTTATTAATATTACCCTTTCATTTAAATCTAATTATAAAAGGATTTAATAAATTAATTCATAATAATAAAACGCAAATTTTTAAATTAAAAAATGAGTTAGATATTTATGAATTTACAAGAAAGCATATTTTTTAAATGAAAGTTCTTATTACTGGAGATAAAGGATATATAGGTAGTATTTTAACTAAATATCTCAGCAAATATAGCTACACAATTATTGGTTATGATACAGGTTTCTTTGAGTCCTGTAATTTATCAGAAACATTTGATGAATATACTTCAATTAAAAAAGATATTAGAGACTTTGAGTCTGCTGATTTGCATAATGTCGATGCTATTATTCATTTAGCTGCCCTATCAAACGATCCTCTTGGTGAATTAAAATCAGGAATAACAGAAGAAATAAACAGAGATGCTGCAATAAGAGTTGCCGAAATTGCTAAGATGAATAATGTCAAAAGATTCGTTTATATGTCTTCTCAGAGTATGTATGGTATTTCTGATACATCAAATGAATTAGATGAATATACAAGTGAAAAAAATCCACTTACTGCTTATGCAAAAACCAAATGGGAAGCAGAACAAAGTATAAATAAATTAGCTGATAATAATTTTACAGTAATTAGCTTAAGACCTTCGACAGTATTTGGTGTTAGTCCAAGAATACGAACAGACATTGTATTTAATAACTTAATTGCCAGTGCATTTACTACAAAAAAAATTGTAATTAAAAGTGATGGAACTCCATTTAGGCCTATTATACATATTTTAGATGTATGTAATGCAGTTAAAGCAGTTTTAGAGGCTCCAAAGACCTTAATAAATAAAAGAGCATATAATATTGGTATAAAAAATGGAAATTATACAGTAAAAATGTTAGCTGAAACTGTTAAAAAAAATATCAATGGATCAACTTTAGTTTTTTCAGGAGAGCACGGAAATGACAGCCGCACTTACAAGGTATCTTTCAAGAGAATATTTACAGAATTAAGTGATATGTATGAACCTGAATGGGACTTAAGCAGAGGAGCAAATGAATTGATTAATTTTTTTAATCAAATTAAATTAAAAAAAGAAGATCTTAATGGTCACAAGACAAATAGATTGAATATGCTAAATAAAATTACTAAAGAAGGAAAAATAAATGAAAAATTCAGATGGCTATGAATCAGGATATCTAAAAATTTCAAATTGTAGAGTTTGTGGTTCTTCTGATTTACTTAGCATTTTGAACTTAGGAAAACATCCTTTGGCAAATTCACTTAGAAAAGATAATTTAGAAGAAGAAATAAAAATTCCTTTAGAACTGTGCTTGTGTAAAAATTGTAAAGTAGCACAATTAGGTCATACGGTAGATCCCAAAGTAATGTTTTCAAATTATTTATGGGTGACAGGCACATCAGAAACAACTCAAATGCATGCTAAAAAATTTTGTCAGTATGCAGGAAAAATTTTAAAAAAAACTCCTAAGACAGTATTAGAAATTGCCTCAAATGATGGAACATTCCTTAAACCATTTAAAGATTTAGGATCTAAAGTATTTGGAATTGATCCGGCTAGCAATATTGCTGAAATAGCAAATAAAAATAATATTACTACTTTTGCTGATTTTTTTTCTACAGACTCTTTTGAAAAGTATAATAATATTATAGGTGATGTTGATTTTATATTTGCAAGAAATGTTTTAGCGCATGTCCCCAAGCCCATGGATTTTTTAGATGGTATGGAAAAATTTATGGGCATTAACACTATCGGAGTAGTTGAATTTCACTACAATAAAAAAATTATTGATGAATTGCATTATGACTCAATCTATCATGAGCATTATTTTTATTATTCAATTGATAACATTAAAAATATGTTGTCAAAAAAAAACCTATTTATTTTTGATGCTATGGAAAGTCCAATTAATAAAGGAAATATGACAATTTATTTCTCCAAACAAAATCAAGATTATTCTGCTAATCTCAAACGATTAATAAAAGAAGAAAATAAAAAAAATATTGAGAGTTCTTGGAATCATTTTGCAAAATTATCAATCGATCACAATAATCAAGTAAAGGAAATCATATCAAAATATAGTCAAGTAATTGGTTTCGGTTCTTCAGCAAGAAGTTCTACTTTGCTTAATTTTGCTAAAATTAATAATAATAACATTAGATTAATAGTAGATAATAATAATCTAAAGCATAATAGGTTTACAGCAGGTTCTAATATTAAAATAGTTTCGCCTTCAGAAATTAATTGGTTAGATGAAAAGGTGGTTTTAGTTTTGGCCTGGAATTTTTTTGAAGAGATTAAAAAATATTTAATTGAGAACAATTTTAAAGGGATATTAATTAAACCTTTTCCTGAGATTGTAACTTACAATATATGATTTTAAAAAAAAAATATTTAGACAATATACTGTTATTTAACTCTAAAAAAAACAAAGATGCCAGAGGTTTTTTTATGAGAGCTTATTGTGTTAATACTTTCAAAAAATATGGTATAAAAACTAAAATTAATCAAATTAATATTTCTCATAATTCAAAAAAGCATACTTTAAGAGGTTACCACTTCCAAAAAAAACCATATTCAGAAGCTAAAACGATAAGCTGCATAAAAGGTGAAATTTTTTTTTCAGTATTAGATATTAATCCATCATCAAAATTTTATCTTAAGACTTGTAATATGGTACTTAATGAAGAAGATAATAAAATTTGTCATGTCCCTAAAGGTTATGCAACAGCATTTTTAACAATGAAAAATTCTACTGAAGTTTTATATCTAATGTCAGATAGTTATAAACCTGAATATGGAACTGGTATACGTTTTAATGATCCTATAATAACAGAAAAATGGCCGGTTAAACCTAAGATAGTATCAGTAAAAGATATGAATTTCGAAAATTTTAAAAAAAAATAAATGAATATTCTGATTACAGGTTATACTGGATTTATAGGTAGTAATTTGTTACCAGCCCTACTTAATAATAAAAAATATAATTTTTTATTAATCGCAAAAAATAAAAAAAAAAAAATAAAAAAAAACAATATTGAATATATTCATACTAATTTAAAAAATATTGAGAAATTTGAAAAAAAAATAATTAATTTTAACCCTAGGATTATTATTAATTTAGCATGGGAAGGAATTCCAAACTTTTCAAAAGAATATTGTAAGAAAAACTATCAAAATTCTATTAAATTGGCAAAAATATGTTTAAAAATTAAAAATTGTAAAAAGTTTATTGGATTTGGTTCATGTTTAGAATATAAAAAAAAAATTGGTTCTTGTAAAGAAAACTCATATTTAGATAGATCTATTAATTTTCCTTTTTATAAAAATAAAATTAATGAAGATATAAAAAAATTGTTTAAAAAAACAGATATAAAATTTATTTGGTTAAGAATATTTTATATTTATGGAAAAAACCAAAGAAAAAATTCACTTATACCTACGATCATACATTCTATTAAAAAAGGCAAAAAATTTGAATTTAAAAATCCATATGACTCAAATGATTATATCAACATAGATGATTTAATTAATATTATTAAAATTTCTATTAAAAAAAATATTCCATCTGGAGAATATAATGTAGGATCAGGAAAAACCTATCAAAATATCTATATTTTAGATTTAATTAAAAGTTTAATTTCTGGTAATAATAAATACTTAACTAATATTCATTCTTATAAATTATCTAAAAATTGTAAAAATAATTTTTATGCAGATATGAATAAAACTTTAAAAATAATAAAATTTAAACCTAAAATTGATATTAAAAAAGGTATTAAGTTATTAATTAATGAAAAATAAATTAATAAATCAAGTTGTAATTTTGTGTGGCGGAAGAGGGTCTAGGTTAATTCCTCTAACAAATAAAGTACCTAAACCTATGATTGATATAAATGGTAAACCATTTTTATTAATTTTAATTGAATATCTAAAATCATTAAATTTACAAAATTTTTTACTGCTCACAGGTTATAAAAATAAAATAATAAGTAATTATTTTGGAAATGGTTCTAAATTTAATTTAAATATTGAATATTCATATAGCCCTTTATCTACAAATACTGCCAAGAGAATATATTTGGCAAAAAACCAATTAAATAATAATTTTTTATTAATGTATTCAGATAATTTTTTTAATTTTGATTTAGAGTCATTAACAAATTTATTCAATAATCAAATTACATCTTTAATTACAAAAAAAACTCCTGGCAATATTTATCTTGATAGGAAGACACAATCTTTTAGATATTTTTCAAAAAGAAGTAAAAAAAATCCCTATGTAGAATTAGGATGTATGATTATAAATAAAGATTTTATTTTTAAATTTTTAAGTAATAAAAATAAAACTTTAAGTGAAATATTAGAAAAGGCGTCATCTTCTAACCCACTTGCTATTAAAGAAATTGTTAATTCTTACTACAGTATTGGAGATATTAAAAGGTTAGATAAAACAAAAGAATTTTTGAAGTTAAAAAAAATTATTCTTATTGATCGCGATGGTGTAATCAATAAAAAAGCAAAAAAAGGTTTTTACGTATCTAAATGGGACCAAATGACTTTTATTAAAGATACTATTAAATCACTAATATTTCTATCAAATCAAGGTTATAGGTTTATTATAATTTCAAATCAAGCAGGCTTATCAAGAAATATGATTGCAAAAAATGATTATAAAAAAATTAATTTAAATCTTAAAACAATGTTTAAAAAATTAAAAATCAATTTGCTTAATATTTATACATGCCCACATCACTGGGAAGATAAATGTTTATGCAGAAAGCCTAACCCAGGTTTATTTTTTAGAGCGTCTAAAAAATATAATTTTAGATTAGATAAAGTTATCTATATAGGTGATCAACAAAGTGATGCAGAGGCATCTCGCAATGCATTTGTAAAGCCCGTCCTATTAATTAATAAAAAAAAATATAATAAAATTCCATCAAAGATTAAGCCTATTATGTATTCTTCTAAATTATCCGCATTAATTAAAAAAATTGATAAATTTTATGAGAATAAATAATAATAATTTAAAGATATTTTTAATTGTTGTTTTCTCCTCAATTATTTTATTAAAATTTATTTACATTTTTATATCAGATTATTTTAACGCAGCTATATTTGTTGGAGGTGATGCTTATGGTATGTTTAAACAATCCATTTTGTATGGTAAAAATATAATATATCCGTCACTCGATAATCCTCTTACTTATTTTTATTTTGTATTAGGTAAATTTTATTATTTAACTTTTCAAAATTATATTTGGGCTTCAACAATTTCAATAATTGCCTGGGTTATATCTTTTATTTATTTATTTAAATCTATGAAATTATTACAATTTAGTCCTAAGAATATTTTTATAGCTGCAATTATATTTTCTTTTACTCCCTCTATTTTTACTATTACATCAACTACTCTTAGGGAAGTATGGCAATTACTCTTTGTAAATATGTTATTATATTATTTTATAAAATTTCATTTAAATCAAAAAAAATTTCTATTTACACTAAGTGTATTTATAATATTAACTTTAATATTATATGTTTTGCATAGGGCATTAATTATATTTGGATTATTCTCTATATTATTAATTTTTTATCTTTTATTTTTGAAAATTAAAATTAAAAATATTTACATACCTTTATTTTTTATTATTTCTTTCATTTTACTATTATTATTTTATGTTTTTTTCAGTAACTTTTACATTGATTATGGTTGGGCACAATTAAAAAAAGGTATTCCTCTTGCAGTCCAGCAATATCAACAGGGTTTAATTAATTCTGCACCAGTTGCAAGAGGTAATTATATAAATCAATCATCAATTACAAATTATATTGATTTACTTAAAATTATTCCATTTAATTTTTTGCAATATCTTTTTGAGCCAATATTTTCTTATACAAAAATTAATTCTGTTAAAGATATAGTTGCTGTTTGCGAAAATTTAATAAGATTATTTTTGATAATATTATTTTTATATAAATTTAATTTTAAAAATACCGTTTTTTTATATATATTTATATTATATTTATCTATTGAAATATTATGGTCTGTTGGTACTGTTAATTGGGGTACAGCTATCAGACATCATATTCCATCTATAGGTTTACTAATTATGTGTTCTTTGTATAACAATCATGTCAAATTAAGCACATTAAAATAATGAACAAATCTAATAAATCAAAAAAAACAATACAAAGCTTTGGTGATGAATGGAAGAAGTTTGATCAATCTAATATCGATAAAAAAGAGCTAGATGATATTACAGCTAGATATTTTAATATATTTCCCAAAGAAAACTTAAACAAAAACGCTGTTGGATTTGATTTGGGTTGTGGCAGTGGCCGTTTTGCTTTTTATGTTGCTGATAAAGTAAAAACTTTACATTGCATTGAGCCTAGTGAAGCAATAGAAATTTCAAAAAAAAAACTATCAAACTTTAATAATTGTATTTTTCATTCTAGCTCTGTTGAAGATTTGAAACTTGAGGATGAGAGTATGGATTTTGGATTTTCTCTTGGCGTTTTGCACCATACTTTGGATCCATTATATGGTCTGAAGCAGTGTAGTAGGATTTTAAAAAAAAATGCACCTTTCTTATTATATTTGTATTATTCTTTTGATAATAAACCTCTATGGTTTAAGTTTTTGTGGAAATTATCAAATTATTTTAGGTTGGTTATTTCAATAATGCCAAAATATATAAAGTTTATTATTACTGATATAATAGCGTTGACTATTTATTTACCTTTGGCTAGATTTGCTAAATTATTAGAAAATATATTTAATTTAAATGTTGAAAATTTTCCTCTCAGTGCGTATCGTAATTTGAATTACTATACTATGAGAACAGATTCTTTAGATAGATTTGGTACTAGAATAGAAAAAAGATTTTCGAAAAAAGAGATTGAAAGTATGTTACTTGAGGCTGGATTTAATAAAATTAAATTTTCTGACAAAATACCTTATTGGATTGCAATAGGTTATAAAAAATAATTATGTGTGGGATAACCTCTATTATTACTAATAGTAATAATAATTCTCTAAAAAAATTTTTAATTAATATGAATAATAAAATATCTCACAGAGGACCTGATAGTGAGGGATATTGGAATTCATTAAATGGAAACGTATTTTTTGGTCACAAAAGATTATCTATTGTTGACTTGTCTAAAAATGGCGATCAACCTATGCATTCAAAAGATAAAAATTTTACTATTGTTTTTAATGGTGAAATATACAATCATTTAGAAATTCGAAAAAAATATTTTAGCGATCATAATTTTAAAAGTCATTGTGATACTGAAACTTTAATAGAGTTGATTTGTCTTTTGGGAATAAGAGAAACGCTCAATATTATTGATGGAATGTTTTCTTTTATTGTTTTTGATAATAATAAAAAAAAGGTTTACTTAGCAAGAGATAAGTTAGGTGAAAAACCACTTTACTATTCAAAAATAAATCAATTAAATAATATTTATTTTATAGTTTCATCAGAAGTTAAATCATTCAGTGAATTTCCTGAATTTCATAAAGAGATCAATACAGATGCAATCAGTTATTTATTAAAATATAAATATATCCCTGCACCAATTACAATTTATAAAAATACTTTTAAATTAAGACAAGGGCACTTTGCTGAAATAAACTTAAATGATATGAGTTTTACAGAACAAATTTATTGGGATATAGAAAAAAAAATCTCTAACTCAAAAGCTAAAATTGATAAACATAATAATATTGATTACAAGGCTAACCTAAAAGAAAAATTAGAAAAAACTGTAAGAGGACAATTACTTGGTGATGTTGAAATTGGTTGTTTTTTGTCAGGGGGTATCGATTCTTCATTAGTTGCATCAATAATGTCCTCTGTGCACAATAGTTCAATAAATACATTTTCTGTTGGTTTTGATAATGTAGAATTTGATGAGTCAAAAAAAGCCAGAGAAATTTCTAAAATATTAGGAACTAATCATAATGAATTGATTCTGAATGAGAAAGATATTATCGGAACAATACCAGATATAGTTAACGCATATGATGAACCATTCTCAGATTCTTCTCAGATACCTACATTTTTAATATCAAAATTTGCCTCTTCAAAACTTAAAGTCTGTCTATCTGGAGATGGTGGAGACGAGTTGTTTGGTGGATATAACAGATATTTATTTGTTAATAAATATTGGAAGTATTTAGAATTGTTACCTTTAATGTTTAGAAAAAATTTGAGTAATTTGATGCAGTTTTTGAGTCCTAAAACTATAGATATGTTATTCAATTTAATAAGATATAAAAAATATGATTTTTATGGAGATAAGATACATAAAATATCAAATTCATTAAAATTTAATTCCTTTAGTGAATTTAATGATAATGTTTTAAGTGACTTACACGACCATAACAACCCATTGATAAATAGCAATATACATAAATTGAATTTACTAAATGATAATACAAAATATTTGAATAAAGTAGAAATTTTAATGATGAATGATTTAAAATTTTATTTACCTGATGATATTTTGGTAAAAGTTGATCGGGCAGCAATGAAAAATTCTTTAGAGACGAGAATGCCTTTTTTAAGCAAAGAAATAATAGATTTTGCATGGCAGATTCCATTTGATCAAAAAATTAAAAATAATAAATCAAAATATATTTTAAAAAATCTATTAAAAGATTATATTCCAGAAGAATTAATTGAGAAAAAGAAAAAAGGATTTGCATTACCTCTTGCCGATTGGTTTAGAAATGATTTATATGAATGGGTTGATGAAAATCTTAAAAAAAATGAAATTAATAAATTTAATATTTTTAATTTTAATAAAGTTTCAAAGATATGGGATGAGCATAAATTAAACAAAAAAAATAATCATTCAATTATATGGAGTATAATTACAATTCAAAATTGGTTAAAAAATAATTAATGGCCACTAATACTAAAATTGCAATAATTGGCCTAGGTTATGTGGGTCTTCCTTTAGCAATTGAATTTAGTAAATATTATAAAACTATAGGTTTTGATCATTTAAAAAGAAGAATTAATAAACTAAAAAATTATGAAGATACCAATAAGCAATTTAATAAACTAGATCTTAAAAAATCAAAAATTGAATTTACAAATCAAAGTAAAGACTTAATAAAAGCAAATATATTTATTGTGTGTGTTCCAACACCTGTTAATAAAAGAAAAAATCCTAACTTAAAATATCTTATTGATGCATCAAAATTGGTGTCAAAAAATTTAAAAAATAAGGATATTGTAATTTATGAGTCAACTGTTTATCCTGGTACAACTGAAGATGTTTGCATACCTATACTAGAAAAAATTTCTAAATTAAAGTGTAATAAAGATTTTTTTATTGGATATAGTCCAGAAAGAATTAATCCAGGAGATAAAGAGCATACATTAACTAAAATAAAAAAAATTGTTTCAGCAAGTAATAAAAATACTCTCAATAAAATTTATAATTTATATTCAAAAATTGTAAAAGCTGGAGTTTACAAAGCTGAAAATATTAAGACAGCTGAAGCAGCAAAAATAATTGAGAATACACAAAGAGATATAAATATTGCATTTATGAATGAGCTATCAATTATTTTTGAAAAAATGTCTTTAAATAGTAAAGAAGTATTAAAAGCAGCATCTACAAAATGGAACTTTTTAAATTTTAAACCTGGATTGGTAGGAGGGCATTGTATTGGTGTTGATCCTTATTATTTAGCATATGCCTCAAAAAAAATTGGATACAAATCTAAATTTATTCTATCTGGAAGATCAATGAATGAAAATTCATATATGAGGGTCGTTAATCAAGTTCAAACACATATTGCTAAAATAAATAATAATAAAAAACTTAATTGTTTAGTTTTGGGTTTTACATTTAAAGAAAATTGTCCAGATATTAGAAATTCTCAGGCAGTTAGAATTATTGACAAGCTTAAATTAAATAAAAGATTAAAATTAAGTATTTATGATCCAGAAGTTTATAAAAATGATCTTGTTAATGAATATAAATTAATGTTCAATAACCTATCTCTTGATAAAAAAAAATATGATATTTTATTGATTCTTGTGCCGCATAAAAAATTCACTAAATGGACTATTAAAGATATTAATACAAAAATTAAAAAAAATTCTTTAATAGTTGATATTCATAATATAATTGAATATAAAAAAATTACAAAAAAAGTAGAGTACTTTTCTTTTTAAATTTAATTTTTAATAAAAAATAATTGGCAAATTATCACTTTTGAAAATTTAAATGACGCAATCCATAACCAATAAAAAAATTTTAATCGTATGTAATTCTACATTTGCCTATAATCAATTTTTAGTCAACTTAGTAAATAAGTTAAATAAACTAAAAAATGAAATTTATTTAATTGCTGGAAAAGATAATAATAATGGTAATATTGAAAAACATAATTTGAAAGAAGTTTTTTTTGTAAAAATGCCTAAAAGAAAATTATTAAGTTTTTTATCTTTTTTTCATACTATTAGATCTATTAATAAGATAATTAATATATTGCAACCAGATATGATAATTTCAAATAACAGAGATGCAAGTTCTTGCACAAGATTAGGAATGTTCTTTCTCAAAAAAAATAAAATCAAAAATATTTATTTTGCTAGAGGTTTTTATTTTCATGATGATCAAAATTATCTAACTTGGATTTTAACTTATTTAATTGAAGTTTTTCTTTTATTTAAAACTGACTATATTTTATCTCAATCTAAACAAGACATTAAAAAAATAAATTTTATAAATTCATATATAAATGTTCCTATAAGCTGGGTTGGTAATGGAGTTAATAAAACTAAATTTAAATATAGAAAAAAAAATTTTAATATTAATAAAATTCAATTTGCAACAACGTGCAGAATTACTAAAGGAAAAGGCTTGGATGATTTATTATTTGTTTTTGCAGAGTTGGTTAAAAAATTTCCAAATATAAAATTAACTATTATAGGAGGACCTGTTTCAATTGATGACAATTTGTATTATGATCATTTAAAAAGGATTATCTCTCAATATAATTTAACTAATATAGTAAATATTACAGGAATAACTAATGAAGTATATAAATATCTTGCAGATAGTGATTTCTATTTACATCCATCTTATAGGGAAGGAATGCCTAAAAGTTTAATTGAAGCTATGTCCACTGGTATTATCCCAATTGCATCTAATATTAGAGGGTCTAATGAATTAATAATAAATAATAAAAATGGATTTTTATTTCCTGCTAAAAATAAAAAAGAATTATATAATAGTTTAATTAAAGTTATTTCACTTAGTAATGATAAATTTCAAGAAATGAGTTCTTTTTCCTATAAAAGTGTAGAAATATATAATGAGGAAAGTTATTTAGACAGACAAATAAATGGAATTCAAAATATTTTCAAATAATTATTACGTCAATTTTAAAAGAATTTTTGATATTTTTTTTAGTATTTCAGTTTTAATAATTTTATTACCTATTTTATTTTTTTTATTTATTATTCATATTATTTTAGAAAAAGGCAATTTCATATTTTGGTCTAAACGAGTTGGCATAAATAATCATATTTTTTTTATGCCAAAATTACGTACTATGAAAACTTCAACTCCAGATGTAGCCACACATCTTTTAGGAAATGATAATAACTACATAACAAACATTGGCAAAATACTAAGAAAAACTAGTTTAGATGAAATCCCACAATTGTATTCAGTTTTGAAGGGCGATATGAGTATTGTTGGTCCAAGACCAGCACTACATAATCAATATGATTTAATTCAATTAAGAACTGAATCTGGCGTGCATAAATTAAAACCAGGTATTACTGGCTTAGCTCAAGTGAGTGGTAGAGATTTATTATCTATTCCTGAAAAGGTAGAATATGATAAAATGTATCTAATTAAGAAAAATTTTTTATTAGATATAAAAATAATTTGTATTACTGTATTTAAATTATTTAAATCAAAAGATATTTTACACTAATATAATGATCAACTATGTTTCAAATCTAAAACGTTTTTATAAACAATTAATAGTTTTATTCATTGATATTATTATATGTTTTTTCTCATTATATTTAGCTTATTATCTCAGGCTTGAATCCTTTATTCATTTAAATGAAAATAATATAAGATTTTTTTTATTAGCATTTTTTATTTTTATTCCAATTTTTATTTTGCTTGGTTTGTATAATTCTATTTTTAGATATTATGGGTTTGCAACATATTTAAGAGTTCTCTATGCAATAATTTTATATTCTATTATTTTATTTATAGCAGCAAGTTTTTTAAAAATTGAAAACATACCGCGATCATCTGTTTTAATACAGGCTCCTATTTTTTTATTATTTATTGTATTTTTTCGTTTACTAATATCATTTATTTTTAGAAAAAAAAATAATGTGAATAAATCTAAAGATATTTCATTATATGGATGTGGTGATGAATTATTTGATTATATTAATCTGTTAAAAAACCATTTTAATATTAGAGTTGTAATAGATGATGATAGTAAAAATATTGGAAAAAAATACGATATATTCAAAATTATTAGTTCTGCAAATATTATTTCTGATTTAAAAAAAGCTGAAGTCTATAAAATATTTATTACAAGTGAAATTCAAGATAGATATACAAAAGAAGAAATATTAAACATATTTAGTAATGAAGATGTAATTGTTAAATTTTTACCTAAAATTGAACAACTTCAAGAAAATCCTTATTTCTTATATTCTATAAATAAAATTAATTTTGAAGATATAATTAAAAGTAAAATTACATATGATTATAATATTGATATTTATAAAAAATTTTATAATAAAAATATACTTGTTACAGGGGCGGGAGGATCAATTGGCCAACAACTTTGCAAAGAACTAATTAATTATAATTTAAATACATTATTAATTTTAGATAATTCAGAATTCAATTTATATACAATTTTAGAAGATCTAAAAAGCAAAAATTTAGCAATCAAAATTATCCCTTTACTTGTATCTGTTGCAGATTATGAAACTCTAAGAAAAAAACTATCAATTATAAAAATAGATTACTCATTTCATTCAGCTGCCTATAAGCATGTACCTCTTTTGGAAGATAATATAAATGAGGCTATAAAAAATAATATTTTAGGAACTTTTAATATTGCAAAATTATCTCATGAGCTGAAAATTAGCAATTCTCTCCTAATTTCAACTGATAAGGCAGTCAGACCAACAAATATAATGGGTGCTACTAAAAGAATTTCTGAAAATATATTTCAATCATTTGATAATCAATTTAGTAATATCAATTATTCTATAGTACGATTTGGCAACGTTGTTAATTCAAGAGGTTCAGTACTACCACAATTTGCTAATCAGATTGAAAATAGATTACCCATCAGATTAACTCATAATGATGTCGAACGATATTTTATGACCATACCTGATGCCGCTAAATTGATAATAGAAATAATAAATTTAAAATTAGAAAAAAAACTAAGTTCAATTTATTTTTTAGATATGGGTAAGCCCATGAAAATATTAGACATTATTAAAAAAATGTTAAAACTTAACGGTTTGTCATTAAAAAAAGATTTAAAAGATCAAAATGGAGATATAAAATTAGAAATTATAGGATTAAGACCAGGTGAAAAAATCAAAGAAGAATTATCACTAAATTTAAAATTAAATAAATTACAAAATAATAAAATGATTTTTACTTGTGATGAAAATTATCTAAATTATGATGTTTTGATAAATGTAGTTGACTCCTTTAAAGACGCTTTAAAAAATGATGATGAAGAAAAATCAATTAAACTACTTAAAGAAAATGTAGAGTCATTTGGCAATTAATTGCAAATTTCATCTAAAACTTCTAATAATTTTTCAGTTTCTTCAGTATTATTATAGTGAGTTAGACTTATTCTAACTACACCATCATCAGTATTTATTCCTAGCGCTTCCAAACATCTCCAAGCATAAAAGTTATCATTTCTTGTAGCAATGTTATTTTTAACTAACAGCTTACTTAATTCCTTTGAGGATTTGTTTTTATGTGTAAATGAAATTGTTGGTGCTCTATTTTTATTTATAATCTTATCTTTTCCAATCAAATTTAAATCTTTATTTTTTGAAATATATTCTAGAATTGGATTTGCAGTTTCTTCCTCATGTTTTGAAATTAGGGTATTTATTATTTTTATTCTTTTACTAATTGATAAATTACTATCATTAAAGTGATGTTCATATAGTGCCATTAAATATTCATAAATCCCTATTAATGCTGAAAGCTCCTCATGATTTGAGCCACCTGGATTTAGAGTATAAGGGTAATCACCCTCTAAGAATTGGTGATTTTGATTAGGTAATTTTTTAAGAATTTCTTCTTTCCCATACAACAATGCTAAATGGGGACCATAAGTTTTATAGAGACTGAAAGTATAAAAATCTACACCTAATTCTTTAACATTTGGAAATCCATGAGGCGCATAAGAAACTCCATCCCCTATAACAATAGCATTTTTTTTATGAGCCAACTCTGAAATATTACTTAAGTTATTTATTGTACCTACTATATTTGAGCAATGTGTTACAGCAACAATTTTTGTTTTGTTAGTTAGTAAATTTTCTAATTCATTTAATTCCAGTTCTGCTGTTTCTGTATTAATTTTCCATTCTTTTATGATAGCCCCAACCTCTGCTAATCTTCTCCAAGGACTAATATTAGCTTCATGATCTTGATTAGTAACTATCACTTCATCTCCAGGTTTAATGGAATATTTAAGGGCATTAGATAAAACATATAAATTTATCGAAGTTGAGCCACCAATGAGTATTTCTTTATTATTAGCATTAATTATTTGAGAAAAAAGTTCAGTAGCTTGATCCATATTATTACCTGCAATTTTAGACATTGGATACTCAGCATAAGGTTGTACTTTAGTTGAAATCATAAATTTGTTTAATTTTTCAATTACTTGTCTTGGTACATAGCTACCACCTGCATTTTCAAAAAAACACCAATCTTTACATAATGGATCTTTGAATGCAGGAAATTGAGATCTTACAAAATCTAAATCAAGTTTAGTATTACTAATATTCAAAAAAAACTCCTTTTTTTATAAAAATTACACTATACATTTTTGTCATGAATAATAATAAAAAATATGATGATGAAGAGCAGAAAAATAGAATAGATCTGGCGGCAGCATATCACCTGGCTGACATATATGGTTTCAGTGATATAATTTGGAATCATATAACTTGCAAAACTTCTTCAAAAAAAAATACATTCTTAATAAATAGATTTGGACTAAGGTATGATGAGGTAACTGCATCCAATCTTCTAGAAATTGATTTGGATGGAAATATCGTTTCTGGAAATGGTGAAATAAATTATACAGGTTTTGTAATTCATGGAGCAATTCATAAATCCAGAAAAAATCTTCATTGTGTTATGCATTCTCATTCAAGATCAGGGTTGGCTGTATCTTGTTTAAAAGATGGTTTAGAAATATTAATTCAAGACTCAGCAATGTTTCATAAAAGATTAAGTTATCATGCCTGGGAGGGAATGTCGACTAACACTGAAGAGTGTGACTCCATATTAAAAGATTTAGGAAAAAATAATTCAATGATTTTAAGAAATCACGGACTTTTGACTTGTGGTAAAACAATTGGTGAAGCTTTTATGCTCATGTATTATCTTGATAGAGCGTGTAAGGTTCAAATGGATTTAAATCAAACAAATAAAGAAATAATTAAACCATCTGATAATTTATTAGAATTTGCTGCTGGACAATATGAAGATCCAAAATATCAACTTGGAGAACATGAATGGCCTGCCTTAAAAAGGATGCTAAAAAAAAATAATAGTATATATGATCAATAATGAACTTAACTTATGAAAATATAAAAAAAGCAAAATCAAAACTTAATTATCCTTCAGAATTATTTATTAATGGAAAATATCAAAAATCAATTTCTGAAAAATCTTTTGATAATATCTCACCAATAGATGGCAATATTATCAACACTGTTTTTATGGCTCATGAAGAGGATGTTGATTTAGCAATTTCTAAGGCAAGAGAAACTTTCAATAAAGGTCATTGGTCAAATTTACCTCCAGCTCAAAGAAAAAAAGTTCTTTTAAAGTTTGCAACACTATTAGAAAGAGATCGTTTAGAGCTAGCACTCTTAGATACGATTGATATGGGTAAAACAATTAATGACACTTATAATGCGGATTTACCAACTAGTATTGATAATATTGAATGGTACGCTGAAATCATTGATAAGTTATTCGATGACATTTCACCTAGTTCAAAAGAATATATGGGTTTAATAACTAAAGAGCCTATTGGCGTTGTTGCTGCTATAGTCCCATGGAATTATCCACTTTGGATGGCAATATGGAAAATTGCGCCAGCTTTAATTACAGGTAATTCAGTTATATTAAAACCTGCAGAACAATCTCCAATGAGTGCAATTAAAATTGGGGCTTTATTATCTGAAGCAGGAGTGCCTGAAGGAGTATTTTCTGTTTTGCCAGGAGATGGTCCCACAACGGGTAAATCTTTATGTCTCCATAATGATATTGATTGTGTTGCTTTTACAGGTTCAGGAGAGGTTGGAAAACTTGTATTGCAATATGCTGGACAGTCAAACATGAAAAGAGTGCAATTAGAATGTGGAGGCAAATCACCAAATATTATTTTTGCAGACTGTGCTGATCTTCATTCTGCAGCAGAAGCATCTGCTTATGCAATTTTTGGAAATCAAGGAGAAGTATGTTCAGCTGGTTCTAGACTTATAGTTCAAAAAGAAATTGAAAAGGATTTTCTGGATAAGGTAGCTAAAATAAGTGAAACAATGAAACCAGCCGATCCTCTTGATCCAAGTTCTTTTGCTGGAGCTATAGTCAATACTGAACAATTAGAAAAAATTAATAAATATGTAAATATTGGAAAAGAAGAAGGTGCGGATATTAAGGTGGGAGGAAATATCACAATGGAGGAAACTGGAGGTTGCTACTTTGAACCTACAATATTTAAAAATGTAAAAAATAGTATGAAAATAGCTCAAGAGGAAATCTTTGGTCCTGTTCTTACAGCTCTTACTTTTGAAGATTATGATGAGGCTATTTCTATTGCTAATGATACTGAATATGGGCTTGCAGCAGGTGTATGGACTAGAGATATTAACAAGGCAATTAAAGCTTCTAGAGAAATTCGTGCAGGCACAGTTTATATTAATAATTACGAAGAAGGCGTAGATTCAACAATACCACTTGGTGGTTATAAGCAATCTGGTATTGGTAGAGATAATGGATATCAAGCTTTAGAAAATTATCTTCAAGTAAAGTCAACTTGGATAAAAGTTTCTTAGAATTTAATATTATTTAAATAATTTAATTTTGATATAATTTCTTCTCTTTCGATATAATAACCTTGAAGGTGCCTATTGCCTGAATTAGGATCAAATTCTGTTCTGCCATGTAGCACTCTTCTATTATCAAAGCAAAATATATTACCTGCTTTGAGTTTAAATGAAATTTGAAATCTCTTGTTATGAAGTTGTTTGTAAAAAAAAATATAAGCATCATAAAAATCTTGCATGATTTTTGAATTTAAATCAAGAGTTCCCATTGCACCTAAATTAATTCTTATTTCTTTTACATCTTTATTATTTCTATTAACTTTTATTATGGGTGATTTCTGAACTCTTACATTTTTTTGTGTAAAATCATTATCTTTGAAAATTACCTCATTTTCCGTAAGCAATTTATATTTTTTTTTATGATTTTTTTTTAGAAAATTAGCAACAGCAAAACCATCCACTGCTGTAGAGCTTCCACCTTTCGCATCGTTGACAAGACAATGTAAAAATTGATAACCTGGAACATACTCATAATACGGTAGGTCACTGTGATTAGCGAGTGCGTCAGCTGTATATGCTTGATTATTTGGTTTTGGGATATTTATTACTTCGAATGGAGTTCCAAAAAAAGTTTCTCGATATTTTCCAATTTTATCTAAAATTTTTAAAGCAGATTTGTCTTTAGTTGGTGCATTTTGAATTATTGCTATCCCATATGAATACATTGTTTGAAGCCATTTTTTTAATTCTTTTTCACTTGTCATAACTTCTTTATAGTCATGTTTTGCTATTTTTATTTTTTTCATGATTTTAGAATTCCATAATTTGTAATTAGGAACATAGGAGGGCTGCTTTTTTTCATTATAACAAAAATCTCTTAACCACTTTAATTTAAAGATTGAATTATGATTTCCTTCTGACCAAATGATTTTAAGAGTTGTGCTTGTATGAAAAATATTTAAGGGCTTGATTTTGCTATTAATAGAGAGAATATTAAACTTTCTCATTCTAGTATCTTTATGAAATGCGGTTGGGCAATTATCTCTTAACCAAAGAAAATGAAATTTA
>CETH01163021.1_pt1 | contig 58604 bp, 55 predicted proteins | sample 361461 | NCBI WGS metagenome assembly CETH01 (sample SAMEA2622695, study PRJEB7988) | marine metagenome | isolation source: saline water (ENVO:00002010), including | reverse complement strand
CCCTCTATCAAACTGCATACCTTCAACGACATCTAATTCTGTCTCTAAACCCTTAGCTTCTTCAACAGTAATTACGCCCTCTTTACCTACTTTTTCCATTGCAGTGGCTAGTAACTCACCTATTTCCTCTTCACCATTTGAAGAAATTGTTCCAACTTGCGCTACTTCCCCTCTTGAAGTTATTTTTTTACTATGTTTATTTAACTCATTTACTACAGTTTCTGTTGCAAGATCGATTCCTCTTTTAACATCCATAGGGTTCATTCCAGCTGCTACAGCCTTACATCCTTCCCTAACAATAGATTGAGCTAAAACAGTTGCTGTTGTAGTTCCATCTCCAGCTTCATCATTAGTCTTACTGGCAACTTCCCTAACCATTTGAGCTCCCATATTTTCAAACTTATCTTTAAGCTCTATTTCTTTTGCAACTGTAACTCCATCTTTAGTAGTTCTTGGAGCACCAAAGGATTTATCTATTACAACGTTTCTTCCTTTTGGTCCTAAAGTTACTTTAACAGCATTAGCTAGTATATCAACGCCACGAAGCATACGCTCTCTGGCATCAGTTGAAAATTTTACATCTTTTGACGGCATTTAAATATTCCTTAATTTAAAGGGTTAATTAACCCATTATTCCCATAATATCTGACTCTTTAATTATTACTAAATCATCAGAACCTATTTTAATTTCTGTACCAGACCACTTTCCAATAAGAACTACATCCCCTTTTTTTACATCTAAAGGAGTTATTTTTCCATCTTCAGAACGTAATCCCGTTCCTACAGCCATTACTTTTGCTTCCATTGGTTTCTCCTGAGCTGAATCAGGTATGATTATTCCACCAGCAGTTTTTTCTTCGCTTCCCATGCGTTTTACTAAAACACGATCATGAAGGGGTTTAAAATTCATTTCAAATATCCTAATATTAAAGTTAAAAAATAGCACTCTTACTTTAAGACTGCCACGCTTACAAATGATATGTGTGGTTTACTATCAAAAATGTCAAGTATATTGGTAATATTTTTTTAATTATTTTTTATTAGGTCAAAAATATTTTTTTTTAAATTATTAATTCCTAAACCAGTCAAAGCAGACAAATAAATCTTATTCTTAGTATTTAATTGTTTTCTTTCAACAACTTGTAGTTTATCAATCTTATTAATAACCTCTATATAATTAGTGGGCATTTCACCTTTATCATAACCAAATATTTGACGAATTACAGATTGCACGTCCTCATTTTGAGAATAGTAATCCTCATGCGAAATATCCCTTACATGTATTATTAAATCAGCGTAAAGTATTTCATCTAAGGTAGACTTAAAAGATTCAATCAATTCTGTAGGCAGATTACTTATGAAACCTACAGTGTCTGATAATATAAAATTATCATCTCTAGAAAGACTTACAATACGATGTTTAGGATCCAAAGTTGCAAATACCATATTTTTTGTAAATTCAGTTGCTCCTGTAATTTTATTAAATAAAGTTGATTTACCTGAATTTGTATAGCCTATTAAAGATACTAAAGGATATAATTGTTTTCTTTTATTTCTTTGTAACTCTCTTGTTTTTCTGACTTTTTCTAATTCTTTTTTTATTCTTTTAATTCTGCTAGTTATATGTCTTTTATCTAATTCAATTTGTAGTTCTCCAGGTCCTCCTAGAAAACCTCTACCTCCTCTTTGTCTTTCTAAATGGGTCCAAGATCTAACTAATCTAGTTTTTTGCCAAGAAATATGTGCAAGTTCAACTTGTAAAGATCCCTCTTTAGTAACTGCTCTAGCTCCAAAAATTTCGAGTATTAAGGCTGTTCTATCTAATACTTTGACATTCCATACTTTTTCTAAATTTCTTTGTTGAATAGGAGAAATATTAGAATTAATAATAATTATACAATTTTTAATTTTTTTTTTACATAAATTTTGTTTTATTTCTTCAATTTTACCTTTACCAAAATAAGTTCCGGGGTTAATTCTATTAACCCTAATTATATTTGATTCATATATTTTTAAATTTATAGAAATTGCTAATGATTTTAATTCATACATAGAAGAATCATTTGTTCTTCTATTTAGTTTATCGTTTAAAATACTAGGATGAATTAACCAACAAAAATTCATATTAAGAACTTACAAATCAAATTTTTTTCCAAAATAGGCTTGAAATTAATATCATGGTTAAAAAAATTTCAATCCTACCAAATAATAATATTATAGATAAAATAACAACCTCTAAAATAGTATTAGGATAATAATTTATATTAGCAATTTCCATAAGTCCTATTCCAGAATTTGTAATCGCTGAAGTTACTATTATAAATGAGTCCTCCAATTTTAAATCAAAAATTGATAATAAAGCTGAAAGTAAGGGTATAGAGAGCAAATAAAGAATGCAAAATAAAAATATCTGTGAAATCTCATCAACATTACTTATTTTTTCTTTTGCCATTATTTTGCGAGGATTAATTAATCTAAATAATTCTATATAAATATATTTATATATATATATAATTCTTGTTGCCTTTAATCCTCCAGTAGTTGAACTAACAGCTCCTCCAATTAATGTCAGTAAAGCTATTAACAAAATTATATTACTTAACAAGCCATAACTATATAAATTGGCAGGAATTAATCCAGTAGTTGTAATAAAAGAAGTTATTAAAAAGCTTATATTAACAAATTTATCTATGAAAGGCATATTTATTTGATTAAAAGAGTACATACTAAGAAAAAGGGTGAAAATAAACATAAAAATAAATATAATTTTTAAATTTTTATTTTTAAAATAAATTAAAAAACCATGTGAGAAAGATTTATAATGTAGATTTATTGATAAAGAACCAATAATCATGGTAAAAATCATAAATATCTTAGTTATATTATTAAATTCTATTTTTATATCTCCAGATGAAGTAAAACCATTACTTGTAGAAATTAATGCCATAGAGATTTGAACGGCTTCGTTAAAATCTTTTATTAAAATTTTGAAAATAAATATAAAAATTATTGTCATAATGAAATAAAGTAAGAAAATAATTCTTACATTTTCCAATGAAAAATAGTCTTTTGAAATACTCTTTTTAGATAAAACTATTTCTACAAAAAATGTACCTACAATAATTGTGCATAACCCTCCTAGCCATTGCAAAATAGACTGCCAAATTAAAAAACTTGGGGTATTCAAAATCTCTATATTTGTCCATATACCATTTGTAGTAACTAAAGATGTTGTAAGAAAAATAATATCTTTAATACTTTCATTTGGAAATAAAATATAGAATGGTATTGTTCCCATAATAATTAATAACAACCACACAATAAATATAGATAAAACACAATTACTTTTATTTATATCAATAATATTAATTCTATTATTTGATATATAAACGGAAACAAAAATAAAAATTGATAAAACTAGTAATAATACAAAAGGTACCGCATTAGCATTTAATATTAGAGACCATACAATAGCTATGATTGAACTTAGAGAAATAATTATCTGTAAAATAAGAATAAACGGATATGTTTGTTGAATTTTCAAGATTTATACCTAAAAATTTAAATTAATAAAACCCTATTCCAACAGAAAAAATCTTTTCAATCTCTGTAATAAAATCGTGTTTAGCAAAAACAATTACTCTATCTCCTACTTCAATTGTAGTAGAACCATTTGGAAGTATTACCGATTTATCTCTAATTAAAGCACCTATTGCAACTCCATCTGGTAAAGGTTTCTCTCTTAAAGGAACGCCAATTAAAATTGAAGATTCAATTGCTTCTAATTCGATTACTTCTGCTTCTCCTTCTCTTAAACTCTGAACCTGAAAAACTTTACCTTTTCTAACATATCTCAAAATTCTAGATACTGTAAGTTCTCTAGGGTTTACAACTGCATCAATTCCAAGCGAATTTATAAAGGGGCTATATCTATTTTCGGATAATAATGCCGCAGATGAGTGACATCCATACTTCTTTGCTAAAATTGAAGATAAAGTATTGATCTCATCACTAGCTGTTAATGCGAATGTAAAGTCTGCCTTTGCAATATTAGCTTCCTCTAATATTTCCTTATCTAAAGCATCCCCATTAAGAATTATAGATTTACTCAACTCGTCAGCTATACTTTCAGCTCTATTTTTATTATTTTCTATAAGAGTTATATGAGACTGTGGTTCATTTTCTTCAATAGATTTAGCTACTCTTAATCCTGTCTTACCTCCACCAATGATAACAATTCTTCTAGCTCTTGCAGTTTCTTTTCCAAAAACAGAAAGAACTCTTTCTGTTTTATTAGACTCTGCCATGATATATATATCATCTCCACTTTTCATTTCACTAAGTTTATTAGGAATAAATCCTTGAGAATTTCTAACTATATATACTACTCTTGCCCCTAAATCTGGAAATATTTCTGTTAGTTGATTAAGAGGAGTATTTAATACTGGACAATCTTCAGCCAAGTTTATCTCAATTAATCTAACAAGATCATCATCAAAAGATATCAGATCTTTAGCTCCAGGTACTGCTACTAATCTTGTAAAAGATTTAGCCACTTCCTGTTCTGGAGAAATTAGAGCATCAATTGAAAAAAATCCTTCGCTAAATAAATGTTTCCATTCTTCCATGTTGTATGCTTCAGATCTTACCCTAGCAATTTTAATCGGGACAGAGAATAAAGAATTAGCAATTTGACAAGCTATCATATTAATTTCATCTGACTGAGTTACTGCTATTAACATATCAGTCTTGTCAGCTTCTGCTTCTTTTAATATATTTGGATGCGCCGCATAACCAATTAAAGTTCTAACATCTAACTTACTTGAAATTTGTTCAATTCTATCTTCATCATGATCTATAATTGTAATTTGGTTTTTTTCATCTGAAAGAAGCCTTGCTATATTATATCCAACCTCTCCTGCACCACATATAATAACATTCATATAAATATCCTTTAGTTTTGTTTCCTAATATTTTTTAATGTATTTAATTTTCTATGAAATGCTGATCTTTCCATACCTATAAAATTTGCTGTTTTTGATACATTACCATTAAATCTATCCAAGTTTTTAAGGATATAATCATGCTCAAATATATTTCTAGCTTCTTTTAAGTTTAAAGAATAGAGATATTCTAAATCAATATTATTATTAGTATCATTTATATTTTCTGCCTTTAGTAAATCTTTAGGCAACATATCGTATGTAATTAAATTTAATTCAGTATCATCCATCATAATTAAAACTCTCTCAATGGCATTTTTTAACTGTCTTACATTTCCGGTCCAGTTAAAAGCTTGAAGCGAAGCCAAAGCTTGCTGATCAACAGAAATTTTATTTCTTCCAGTTGTTTCCGAAGCTTTATTTAAAAAATAGTTAATTAATAAAGGAATATCCTCTTTTCTTTTTGATAAAGGTGGCATTTCTATAGGTACTACGTTTAATCTATAATATAAATCCTCACTGAAACTATTACTTTGAATTCTATCATTAATTTCTATACTAGTTGAGCTTATAACTCTTATATCAATATTGATTCTTGTTGATCCATTCTTTCTTTTAAAAGTATTATCTTGTAGTGCTTTAATAAAAAAAGCCTGTGCCTCTGTTGATAGGCTTGCAACTTCATCTATAAATAAAGTTCCATTGTGTGCTTGCTCTAATAAACCTACATTTATGATTCTACCTTCATCATCTTCTTTACCAAATAACAGTTCTTCAAGCGAGTCATTAGATAATATTTGAGAATTTAATAAAATAAAAGGTCCATCAGCTCTTTTAGAATTTAAATGTATTAATCTTGCTAATGTTTCTTTTCCAGTTCCATATTCTCCAGTAATTAATATTCTACTTCCTGTAGGTGCCACTTTTTTTACTAATAATTGTATTTTCTTAATTAAAGATGATTCACCTATTAATTCTAATTCTCCTCCAGCTCTAAGCCACAGTTCTTTATGCTCTTTTTTTAATTTTGATAACTCTAGTACCCTTTCAAGAGTTATTAATAATCTTTCTACTTCAAATGGTTTTTCTATATAATCACTGGCGCCACTTCTTATAGCTTTAACTGCTATATCTATATTTCCATGGCCACTTATCATTACACATGGTAATGATAAGAACTTTGATTGTATTTCCTTTAGTAACTCAAGCCCATCTAATTTGCTGTTTTCTAACCATATATCAATCAAAATTAAATCCGGCAATCTTTCAGATATAGCGCTTAAAGCTTTATCTGAATTTTCTACAGTTCTTACTTCATAATTTTCATCTTCAAGTAAACCTGCAATAGAATTTCTAATATCTTCCTCATCATCTATAACTAAAATATTATATTTCATTGTATTAATGTATTACCCTTTATCTAATTCTTCTTTACTAATAAATTTAAGGCTAGCACAGACACCACTATTACCTTCTACATTTTTTAATTCTAATGTTCCGCTATGATCTTCCATAATTTTTTTTACAATTGCTAAGCCAAGTCCAGTACCATTTTTTCTAGAAGTAACATAAGGGTCTGTTAAATCATCCCTAATATTATCAGGAAGTCCTATACCAGAATCTGTAACAATAATATTAAAAATATTTTTATTTTTTTTAAGTTCTACTGTTAGCATATTTTCTAAACTAGCATTATTTTTTCTTTCTATCATAGAATTTATTCCATTAGATATAATATTTTGTAGCGCTTGTCTTATTTGATTCTCATCAATAACAGCATAAAGAGTAGTTTTAGGAACCTTTATATCAACTTTAATATTTTCATTTGAAAGAATTGATAAAGAAGTAATTTCTTTTACTAAATTAGTTAAATTTATTTTACTAAAAACTGGTACAGGCATTCTAGCAAAGGCTGAAAACTCATTTACCATTTTTCTCATTCCATCAACTTGCCTTATTATAGTACTAATACAAGATAAAAATATTTCTGGTTCTAAAGAAATATGATTTTTGTATTTTCTTTTTATTCTTTCAGCAGCTAGCTGAATTGGTGTTAATGGATTTTTAATTTCATGTGCGATCCTTCTAGCAACATCACTCCAAGCTGCAACTCTCTGAATCTTAAAAAATTCTGTCATATCATCAAAAGTTACAACATATCCTAAAACTTCATTTTTATTTTTTTCAGCAGTAATAGTTGTAATGATAATTATTTTCTTTCCATTTCTTATTAATTCTATTTCTTTTGTAATAATTTTTTGGTTACTATTTGTAATTTCTGTAAAAATTTCAGACATTTCTGGAACTACGTCTATTAAATAACTGTTATTAATGCTTTTTTTCAAATCTAATAAATCCAGCGCACGCCTGTTAGGTAAAAATATTTTACCATATTTATCTAATCCAAGAACACCAGCTGTTACCCCAGTAAGTACAGTTTCTGTAAACTTAATCCTCCTCTCAAGTTCGTTATTAGTATTTATCAAATCATTTCTTTGGCTATCTAATTGTTCTGTCATTTTATTAAAAGTTTTTGAAAGATCTGCTATTTCATCTTTATTATTATTATCAGGAACTCTTACTTTTAAATCTCCCATAGAAACTCTCTCCGCTGCATTTGCTAAATTTGTTATTGGTGTAACTAAACCGTTTGCAAAATTTAAACCCATTAGAATTGCAACAAACATTAAGAGAACAGCTACTACAATAAAAACCATTGTAAAAGTAATATGCAAACCTTCTTTCTTATTTTCTACTCCTCTGTAATTTTTTACTGCAGTTTTAACTGAATTTATATCCGATATTACTCTTAAATCTTTAAATTTACTTATATAAATAAAATGATTACCCAAAAAATTTACAGGAGACATTGCTGATATGGTCTTATCTAATTCACTACTAGAGAACTCTATTGCAGGACGTTTCGTTTCTATTACTAAATCAAATAAAGCTTGTCTTTTATTTGATTTAAATAAGAAAGATAGCTCACTCTCAGCAACAATATTTCCATTTTTATCAAATATTATAACTTCAGTAAAATTTCTTTCATAAGCAAGTTGATTTAATAATTTTTTTAAATTGTTTTCCTTTTGGATATCCAAATTATTCATATTATTGAGTATGCCAGAAGTGTTCATGATTCCAGCTATATCTACTGCATCAATATTAATTTGCCTCTGTCCCTGTTCAAAATAAGCTTCTGAAACTGACAAAGATTTATTTAGTGCATTTTTAACTTGAGCAGAAAACCAATTTTCTATTCCAACTGTAAAAAATATAGCACCAAATATTGCAACTACTATTGCTGGCGCAGCTGCAAGAAGACTAAACATTACAACTACTCTACTGTGAAGTTGAGCTCCTAATTGACCACTTTTCTTTCTTGACCATATATTTACAACTCGCTTAGTAATAATAATAATTAAGCTAATTAAAAGAACTAAATCTAGATTTAGTAATATTAATATTAAAAACTTATTTGCGTCTCCAGAAGGTGTCATGGCAGCATAAGTAGCCATGCCAGAAACTAGAGATGCTACTACTAAAAACCATGACCTCTTAACACCATTGTTAGTCTTATTTAATTTAAAAATTTTCATTAAAGAATATAACACTGAATTTCTTTTAAATTTATTTTAGTTTTTTTTAACATTGCCACCTAATTGTATATCTAAATATATAATTTTTTTTCTAAGAGTATTTCTATTTATGCCTAATAATTCAGCAGCCTTAAGTTGATTTCCTCTAACTAAATTTAAAGTCTTAACAATTAACGGCCGCTCTACTTCATGAACAATTCTGTCGTATAATCCATTGGCAGGAAGCTCATTTTTATGTGAGTCAAAATATTGGTTAAGATGCTTTTCTACTGACGCTCCTAAAGATGCGCTAGCATAATTAGAATTATTTTTTTCAAACTTAGACATAAAAGAATTCAAGGTACCTTTATCTATAATATTTTGTGGAACTAAAATTATTATTCTTTTAATTAAATTTTCTAATTCTCTTACATTACCTGGCCAATTATAGTCTTTCAATTCACGTAAAGCATCTTTATCAAAGCTTTTTTTATCATTATTATTATCCGAGTATTTTTTTATAAAATGATTTATTAGTAATGGAATATCATCAGAACGGTCTCTTAGCGGGGGGACATTTATAGGAACAACATTAAGCCTATAAAATAAATCCTCTCTAAATAAACCATCATTTATCATATTTGATAAATTTCTATGTGTTGCCGCTACAATCCTCACATTTGTATAAATAGTATTCTTACCTCCAACAGCTGTAAAACATCCGTCTTGTAGTACTCTCAAAAGTCTTGTTTGAGCCTCAATTGGCATATCTCCAATTTCATCTAAAAATAATGTACCTTCATTTGCCAACTCAAATTTACCTTTAGTACTTTTATCTGCTCCTGTAAATGCTCCACGCTCATATCCGAATAATTCTGACTCAATTAATTCTCTTGGTATTGCTGCCATATTAATTGCAATAAAAGGTTTTTCTTTTCTTGATCCATAATCATGTAAAGCTTTTGCAATTAATTCTTTACCCGTTCCACTTTCTCCACTAATCATAACTGTCAGATCTGAATTAACTAATTTTGCTAAAACTTTATATACTTCTTGCATTGATGGAGAACTTCCAACTATCGGTAAGTCATCATCTATGTATTTACCATCATCTTTACGTATATTATCTTTATTTTTCTTTGAATTAAAAGACTTCGTTACGACATCTAAGACATGATCCAAATCAAATGGTTTAGCAAAATATTCATATGCTCCACCTGTACTTGCCTCTATTGCAGTTTTAATAGTATTTAAACCACTCATAATCATTACAGGAATATCAGGTCTTATTTGATGAATTAAAGGAAGTAAATCTAGCCCATTAGAATCTTCCATAACGACATCAGTAATAATTAAATCTCCATCACCTTGTTCTACCCACGATAATAAAGTTTTTCCATTATCCGTAGTTTTTGTACTAAAACCTGACCTATTAAATTTTTTTTCAAGCACTAATCTTATAGCCTTGTCATCATCAGCAATCAAAATAAGAGGCTTTTCCATTAATTATTATCCTCAAATTGTGGAAACAAAATCGTAAAAACCGTATTGATAGAAGAATTTACTTCAATTATGCCCCCGTGTTCTTCTATAATACTAGAAACTATAGATAGACCTAAACCTGAGCCACGATGCTTACTTGAAACAAATGGTTCAAAAAGATGGTGTTTAATACTCTCTGGTATTCCAGGACCATCATCTTTTATTTGAACATATATAGGCAACTTAAGTTTATTAGTGCTTCCTGAAACTTTTATGTTAAATCCATGACGATATCCTGTTTTAATTGTTATTTCTCCATCAGGCTTAGCCTCAGCTGCATTTTTTACTAAATTTAAAAAAACTTGAATTAAGGAATTAATATCGCCATAAATTTCTGGCAATGACGGATCATATACCTCAATAATATTACAATTTATTGCAAAACTATTTTTTGCTATTTTATTTACTCTTTGAAGCACATCATGAATATTTAGTATTGTTTTATTAATTATGTTGTTATCAGATATAGAGTTAACTCTACTTGCTAGCTCTCCTATACGGTCAACTTCATCTATAATTAAAGATGTTAAATCTTTATCTTCTCCATCAACTACTTCATTTAATAATTGGGCGGCACCTTTTATTCCAGAAAGAGGATTTTTAATTTCGTGTGCCATTAATGATGATAAACCAGAAACAGAATGAATATTTTTATAGACAATACTTCTTTCAATTTGTTCTGCTATAGCTCTCTTATGAAAGCAAAGAATTATGTGTTTCTCATCATAAATACCTGCTTCAACATCTACTATGAAATTTCTTTTATTAAAATCATTGATTGTAATATCAAATTGCGTAGCATTATATCTTTGTTTGTTAACTTGATCAATTAGAGAAAATAATTGATTATCTAATGATAAAAAATTTTTTAAATTATTATTTAAAATAATTTTTGAGCTCTCTCCTAAAAGAACTTCTGCTGAATAATTAATAAATGAAATGTTATAATCATCATCAGTAACTAGTATTGCCGAAGGAATGTTATTAAGTAATTGAGTATAATTTAGACTTTTTTCCTGATTTTTTTCTTTAGAATTCATAATTAAAATCCAAATTATTATTTTTGCCTATTAATTAGGCAGATTAAAGAATAAATTTGTTTTAGTCTAATAAAATATATATAAAATAATATTAATGAATATAAAAATTATTAGAGATTAATTAATGGAAACTATTGCTATAATCCTTGCTGGTGGATCAGGAAAAAGATTTGATAAAAATATAATTAAACAATACCAATATATAAATGATCAGACGATAATTTTTCACTCATTGATGGCTTTTATAAATAATATTAAAATTGAAAAGGTAGTTCTAGTTATAAATAAAGATCATATTGCTATTGCTAAAAAGTGTTTATCTGAAATAAATAATATAAATTATATATATGGTGGAACTACAAGACAAAAATCAGTTTATAATGCTCTGAAATCTATAAAACAAGATAATCCTAAAAATGTTTTAATCCATGATAGTGTAAGACCAAATATTAGTAATAAAATTATAAATAAAGTAATTAATAAAATGAAAATATATGATGCTGTTATCCCTATAATTGAAATAAATGATGCATTAAAAAAAATAAAAAATTCTAAAATTATAGATCATGTGGATAGAAATAATTTTGGTTTAGCGCAAACTCCACAAGGCTTTAATTATAAGAAATTATATGAAAAATATAAAAATAATACTATAAATACTATTCACGATGATTCATCTCTATTTAAAAATATTCACTATATAAAAGGAGATATTAATAATATAAAAATAACTAATAAAGGTGATTTAAAATTTTTAGAATATAAAATGAAAAAAGAAACAAAATATATACAAATATCTGGTATTGGCATTGATATTCATAAATTTGACTTTTTAAAAAGTGCTGAATTTATAGTTCTAGGTGGAATTAAAGTTAAATATAATAAAGGTTTATTAGGACACTCTGATGCCGATGTTATTATTCATGCATTAGTAGATTCTATTCTTGGAACTGTTTCTGAAGGGGATATAGGTAGTATTTTTTCCGATAAAGACCCTAAATGGAAAAATGCAAATTCAAAAATATTTTTAAAACATGCAATTTCTCTATTAAAAAAGCATAAATGTAAATTATTACATACAGACATAAATATTATATGCGAAGAACCAAAAATATCTCCTTATAGAGATAAGATTAGAAATAATATAGCTAAATTGCTTCTTATTTCCGATAAATGTGTATCAATAAAAGCTACAACTTCTGAAACTTTAGGTTTTACAGGAAGAAAAGAAGGAATAATGGCTCAATGTATAACTACTATTTCTAAACCATACTATGAATAAATTTAATTTAAATAAAATATTTGTCTCTGTATTTGGTATTGGATATATTCCATATGCATCAGGAACATTTGGATCAATAGCTGGTTTAATAATAGGTTATTTAATATATTTAATTAACTATAATCTATTATTTTTATTAATACCTTTATTATTTATACTTGGAATAAAAGCTTCACAAATTTATCAAAATAAAACTGGTGAGCTAGATTCTAAAGTAATAGTAATAGATGAAGTTGTCGGACAATTAATAGCTATGATGACTGTAATAGATGATTTGTTATTGTTGTTTTTATCTTTTATAATTTTTAGAATATTTGATATATTTAAACCTTGGCCAGCATCATATTTTGATCAAAAAATGAAAAATGGAAAAGGTGTAATGTTAGATGATGTTATAGCCGGTATTTATACTTTAATCACAATAAGTTTTATAGATTTGTTAATATGATATGAATAAAATTTTAAATGAATTATCTTTAAAGTTACTAAATGAATTAGGTCGTCAAAAGCTTAAAATTGGAACTGCAGAATCATGTTCAGGTGGTATGTTAGCACAATATTTAACTATGCATCCAGGTTCCTCTAAAGTTTTTAATTATAGCTTTATCACTTATTCAAATGCATCAAAATTAAACATATTAAAAGTTAATGAGAATTCCATCATTAAATTTGGTGCAGTAAGTGAAGAAGTTGTTTGTGAAATGGCAAAAAATTTATTTAATTATAATAATGATATAGATATTGCTTTAGCAATATCTGGTATTGCTGGCCCAGGAGGATCTTCGCCTAACAAACCTATTGGATTAGTTCATCATGCGTTAGCAACAAAAAATAGTTTAAAACATGAAAAAATTATACATAAGGGAAATCGAGAAACTATAAGAAAATTATCTGTAAAGACTGCTTTGCAAATGGCCTTAAATGAATTAAATTAATCATTATATAAAGAATCTGCTCTATCTTCAAAAGCATCTATCATTTTAGTAGAAGCAACTTCAAATAATTTACCCATTAAATTTTTTAATAAAAATGATCTAAAATCAAATTCTACATTTAGAGTTATTAAACACTTATCTTCAGATATTTTTTTTATCTCCCATAAATTATTCATTTTATTAAAAGGTCCATTTATTGCCTCTGAATGAATTTTTTTAGAATCTGATACAGTAACTTTACTAGTAAACTTTTCTTTAATTAAATTAAAACCAATTTCCATATCTGAATAAAATATATTATAATTTTTATTATAAATATTAGTCGATTTACACCAAGGTAAAAATTCTGGATATTTCTCTATATCAATAATTAAATCAAACATTTGTTTAGCGCTATAATTTAATTCTTTTGATATTTTATAATTAAACATTAATTAGTTTTTCTCTTGCCATTTTTAACTTGTGGAAATCATCATCTGCATGATAGGAAGATCTCGTCAACGGAGAAGCAGAAACTAATAAAAACCCCATTTTATAAGCTAAATTCTCAATCTTATTAAATTCTTCTATAGTAAGATACTTCTCAACAGATAAATGGCCTTTTGTTGGTTGCATATATTGTCCAATTGTAACAAAATCTACTTTAGCTAATCTAAGATCGTGAAGAAGAATTTCTATTTCTTCTATTTTTTCACCTAAACCAACCATGATTCCTGATTTAGTAAATATGGTTGAACTAAGGTCTTTAGCATTTTTTAGAATATTTAAACTATGTTCGTATGAAGCACCCCTTCTTACTTTTTTATAAAGCCTAGATATTGTTTCTAAGTTATGATTAAATACATCAGGTTTTGCTTTTATAATTTTCTCTAAAGCCCCTTCTTTTCTTTGAAAATCAGGAGTAAGAACTTCTATCGTGATATTTGGTGTTAATTTTTTAATTGCCTGTATTGATTTAACAAATTGATTTGCTCCCCCATCTTCTAAGTCATCTCTATCAACAGAAGTTATAACAACATGCCTTAAGTTTAATTTAGATATAGCTTTTGCTAGCCTATACGGTTCAAAGAAATCAATTTCATTAGGAGATCCTGATTTTACATTACAGAAACCACATTTTCTAGTACAAACATCTCCTAAGATCATTACTGTAGCATGACCTTTACTCCAGCATTCCCCAATATTAGGACAAGATGCAGACTCACAAACAGTATTAAGCTTAGCCTTACTAATAAGTTCCTTAGTAGACAAATACCCTGAAGAGATAGGGGCTTTTACTCTTATCCAACTAGGTTTTTTTAATTTAAACTCTTCACTATTATTTAAATGAGAGTTAGAAATATAATTTTTCTTTAATTTTCTATTATTTAACATAATTCAATCAACTTCATATATGAAGAGCCCTATCATATGCATCAAGTACAGATTCATGAATAGATTCTGATACTGTAGGATGGGGAAAAATAGTATTAAAAAGATCAAGCTCTGTAGCTTCCAGCTGCATAGCAACACAATATGTGGAGATTAGTTCTGTTACTTCAGGGCCAATCATATGCGCTCCTATAAGTTCGCCAGTATCAAAATTAAAAATAGTTTTTATAAATCCATCTGAATTTCCTAAAGCTATTGCTTTACCATTTCCTAATAATGGAAACTTACCAACTTTTATTTTTATTTTTTTTTCAATAGCTTGTTCTTCTGTGACACCTATACTAGCAATTTGTGGTCTAGAATAAGTACAGCCAGGTATTATCTTATTATGCTTTGCTTTAATTTTAGGATTATGTATAAAATTAACAGCATTTACTGCTTCATGACTAGCTTTGTGAGCTAACCAAGGAGCGCCAGTTAAATCTCCAATTGCAAAAATACCCTTCTCAGATGTTTGATTAAAATTATCCGTGAGAATTTTACCATTCTCTATTTTTATATTAACTGTTTCTATACCTATATTTTCTATATTTGCATCAATTCCTATTGCCATAATTGCTTTGGAATATTTTTTTAAATGTTTATTGCCATTTTCATCAAGAAAATCAGCCAAAACTCCTTCTTTAGTAGATTTAATTTTATTAATTATTGCACTATTTAAAATATTTATTTTTGAGGCTAATAAACTTTTTTTTGCAAATTCTGAAATTTCCTTATCTTCAGCAGGTAGAATTCTATCTTGAGATTCAATAACAGTAACTTCTGTTCCAAAATCACTATAAAAACTAGCAAACTCTATTCCTATAGCGCCTGCACCGACAATTAAAATAGATTCTGGTTTTTCTTTAGGAATCATAGCTTCTTTATAACTCCATATGAATTTACCATCATGTTTAAGACCTTCGATATTTTTGGGCCTTGCACCAGTAGCAAGAATTATATTTGATGCTGTATATAAAGATTCACCATCCATATTTTTAACTGTAACCCTACCTTTACCAGCAATTTTTCCTTCTCCATACATAATATCTACATTATTTTTCTTTAATAAATAATCAACTCCTTTTGATAATTGATCAGAGACCTCTCTAGACCTTAAAACTAGCTTTTTCCAATCAATATTTACACTTTTTAAGTTTATGCCAAAATCATTTATTTCTGATAAAATATGATTTATTTCTGAAGCTCTTAAAAGTGCTTTTGTTGGAATACAGCCCCAATTTAAACATATACCACCAAGTTTATCTTTTTCAATAACAGCTGCTTTTAAACCCAACTGACTTGCTCTAATTGCAGCAACATATCCGCCAGGCCCACTTCCAATTATTATAACATCATATGATTTGTTTTCTGCCATCTTCTTATACAATCATTTTTATTGGGTTTTCTATTATATCTTTAAATTCTTTCAAAAGTTTTGCTCCAACTGCTCCATCAATAACCCTATGATCACCCGATAGTTGACAAGTCATTATATTTGCAATTTTAATATTGTCATTAATAACTAATGGTCTTTTTGAAATACTACCAATAGCTAATATACCTGATTGTGGAGGATTAATTATAGCAGAAAAATTATCTATATCATACATACCTAAATTACTAATTGAAAAATTTCCACCCTCATACTCACCAGGTAAAAGTTTTCCTGAATTTGCTCTAGATATAAAATCTTTCATATTTTTTGATATGTCACTTAATTTTAAGTAATCAGCATTTTTTATAACAGGAGTAAATAAACCTCCATCAACAGCAACAGCAACACTAATATCAATTGATCCAAAATGAATAATTTCATCATCATTCCAAGAACAATTAGCCTCAGGTACAATAGAAAGTGACATTGCTAAGGCTTTAATTATAAAATCATTAATAGATATTTTATTTTCTGGCGATAAACTTTTATTTATAAAAGCTCTACCTTTTAGAAGTTCATCTACATTACAATCTATTGACAAATAGAAATGAGGAACTTCTTTTTTAGATTTAGATAATCTTTCTGCAATCACTTTCCTCATTGAAGAAGTTTTTTTTCTAACATCTGATTTAATATTTATATTAGAAAAATTATTTAAACTATTGTTATTATTTATAAAATTAGCAATATCATTTTTTATTATTCTTCCTCTAGGACCAGTACCAGTTATTAATTTTAGGTCAACTTTATTTTGAATAGCTATCCTTTTAGCTAAAGGACTGACAGCAATACGATCAGTATTTTCTGTAATAGAATAAGAAGAATCAATTTCTGATGAAACAACTTCTATATTTTTGTCATTATTTATTTCTTTATCATCATTAACAACAATATTTTCAATAGGGTTATTATTTTCATTATCACTTTTATCCGTGATGTTATTTATTTCATTATTAACATTTTCAACTTCAATAATTTTTTCCTTATTATCTGAAGTTTGCTTTTCGTCATTATTTACATTATATTTTTCTAACAATTCATTTATATCACTATCTGAATCGTTTTTATCCCTTAGCACAGCAATTACTGAATTTACACTTATTCCTTCTGCCCCATCATCAAATAAAACTTTGTCTAAAATACCTTCATCTACTGCCTCTATTTCCATTGTAGCCTTATCTGTTTCAACCTCTGCAATAACATCACCTGATTTAACTTTATCACCTACATTCTTACACCACTTAGCAAGATTTCCCTCTGTCATTGTTGGTGACAAAGAAGGCATTAAAATTGCTGTTGCCATTTTTTTTACTCCTTAGTAAATAATAACTAATATTATCTATAATTATACAAAATATTCAAAATTTATAAATTGCAAAAAATAATATTATGCTAAATTATACGCAATATATTACAATATTTTATCAAATTATTAACACTATATGCCTTTATTGAGTAATTAATTAAAACAATGTCATACATAACTTAAATATACTATCCTGATCTGGTATACATAATTTTTCTAAATTGCTTGCGTATGGTAAAGGAACATCTAATGCAGCAATTCTTTCTGGCGGAGCATCAAGATAATCAAAAGCTTTTGAACTCACTTCAGAAATAATCTCAGCACCTATACCTGAGCTCATCCAACCCTCTTCTACAGAAACTATCCTATTAGTTTTTTTAACTGATTTTATTATAGTATTAGTGTCTAAAGGTCTGAGAGTTCTTAAATCTATAACCTCTGCACTTATATTTTCTTTTTCCAATAATTCTGCAGCTTTAAGAGCAGCATGAACTCCCCTAGAAAAAGAAGTTATAGTGATATCACTACCTAATTTTTTAATATTAGCAGAACCTATTGGAATTGAATAATCAATTTCAGGTACCTCAAATACTTCATTATACAATAATTCATTTTCTAAAAATATTACGGGATTTGGATCTCTTATAGCAGATTTAAGTAAACCTTTAGCATCTGCGCTATCATAAGGAGCAAGGACTTTCAATCCTGGTATATTGGTAAACAAAGCACTTAAGTCATGACTATGCTGGGCAGCAACTTGAAGTGCCGAACCATTTGGCCCTCTGAATACTATTGGAATATTAATAAGTCCTCCTGACATATAATATGTTTTAGCAGCAGAGTTAATTATTTGATCAATTGCTTGAAATGCAAAATTCCAAGTCATAAATTCTACTATTGGTCTCAGCCCTCCCATAGATGCTCCAACTGCTAAACCTGTAAACCCAGCCTCAGTTATAGGAGTATCTACAATTCTATGATTTCCAAACTCAGATATTAAACCTTGGCTTACTTTATAGGCTCCTTCATATTCCCCTACTTCTTCTCCAATTAAAAAAACATTAGGATTTAATCTCATTTCTTCGGCAATAGCGTCTCTGATTGCTGTTCTTACTGGGAATTTACTCATCATAATTCTCGCTAAGAACATCTGTATACAAGTACTTTTCACTCGTAGAAATACTATTTGTGGCTTTTTCTGCCAAACCGCTTATTTCAGATCTTATTTTATCATCTATACTCTTAAGTTTATCCTCATTATATATTTCCAAATCAATTAACTTCTTTTTAATAAACTCTATAGGATCTTGTTCTTCTCTCATTTTTTGAACTTCTTCTCTAGTTCTATATTTTGCAGGATCTGACATAGAGTGTCCTCTGTATCTATATGTTTTCATTTCTAATATAATGGGTCCATTACCATCTCTTACCCACTTAACTGCCTTTAGTGCTGCTAAATATACAGATATAGGATTCATTCCATTAACAGCATACCCTGGTATACCAAATGACTCACCATGTTTACTTAAATCTGTTCCAGCACTAGCTCTCTTAATGGAAGTACCCATACCATATTGGTTGTTTTCAATACAAAATATTATAGGCAATCTCCATAATGAAGCCATGTTATAAGATTCATATACTTGGCCTTGATTAGCGGCACCATCTCCAAAATAAATAAGCGATAAAGAAGATTTATCTAAATATTTTGAAGCAAAAGCTATCCCTGTACCTATCGGCACTTGAGCTCCTACAATACCATGACCTCCCCAAAAATTATTTTTTGGATCAAACATATGCATTGAACCGCCTTTACCTTTTGATATTCCATCTCCTTTTCCCATTAATTCACATAATAATTTATATGGAGAAGCTCCTCTAGATATTAAATGCGCATGGCATCTATAGCCAGTAATTACACTGTCATCTTTATTAATTGCCGCTTCCATTCCTACAGATACAGCTTCCTGACCAATATATAAGTGACAAAAACCGCCTATTAATCCTAAACCATATAACTGCCCTACTCTTTCTTCAAATCTTCTTAAATAAAGCATTTTTTCATAAAATAGCTGTAGTTGTTTTTTACTTACGTCGCTATCATCAAAGTTATCATACTTATTTAATAATTCAGTATTTTTAGAAAAATTGTCTTGAAAATTATTTATGTTCATACCAGGTGGCATAAAGTTATTAGGTATATTGGCACCAACCTTTATTAAAAGCTTTATTATGGAGGGCTTCCATTTATCTGGAATACCTTGTTGCTTCCATGAATAGACAGTTTTTTCATTTAAAACTGTATTAGTAAATTGAGAAAGGTTTTTTGCTAATAACCTGCCACCACCAAGATCATCTATAATTGAAGAAAAATCAAAATCCTGTTTCATATAGAATAAGTTAGTTATAATAACGAATAAGTCAAATTAATTTATTTTATAGAAATAACAACCTCATCTTTAGAGGAATAACCAAGCTTTAATCGAGTTAATTCATCTAATAAATCAATATTGTTTTGAGCATTGTTCATTTTATTTACTAATAATTCTTTAAATTCTAATTCTTTTTCTTTATTTTTAAGAATGTTAAAGTTATATTCAACTAGCTGTTTTTTATCGGACAGCGGATTTAAAGATATATTGCCATTTAAAAAATGAAATATAAAATATGCTCCTGTAAAGATAACACATGTTTTAAAGAAAATATTTCTTACTAGTATATAGTTATTGTTTTTAAAATTTAATGTTTTATTCATAGTCTAATGAATCATTTAAAATAATATTAGTCAATACTAACTATAAAAATATTTATCTTTGTTAAACAAGGCCTTATCTCCTAAAAGCTCTTCTATTCTTAATAATTGATTATATTTACTTAATCTATCAGACCTTGATAATGAGCCTGTTTTAATTTGCCCTGCATTTGTAGCCACAGATAAGTCGGCTATGAAAGTATCCTCAGTTTCTCCCGATCTATGAGATATCATAGAAGTATAAGAAGCTTTCTTAGCCATATTTATTGCATTTAATGTTTCTGTTAAAGTACCTATCTGATTAAACTTTATTAATATGGAATTAGCTATATTTTCCTTTATTCCCTTATCTAATCTACTTGTATTCGTAACAAATAAGTCATCCCCTACTAATTGAATATTTTCTCCCATTTGCTTCGTAATAATTTTCCAACCTTCCCAATCATCTTCTGCTAATGCATCCTCAATTGATATAATAGGATATTCTTTAGTAAGAGAGTGTAAATAATCTATTAGCCCTTGACTATCAAACCTTTTATTTTCACCATTCAAGATATATTCATTGTTATTGAAAAATTCTGTGGATGCAACATCTAGTGCTATTGATACATTTTTACCTGGAGTATAACCTGCTTTTTCAATCGCTATAATTATATAATCTAAAGCTTCTTTATGAGATGAAAAATTAGGAGCAAATCCTCCTTCATCTCCTACAGCAATAGAAAAATTTTGTTCTAATAATATTGTTTTTAATGACTGAAAGATTTCAGCTCCACATCTTAAAGATTCACTAAAACTATCAAAGCCAAATGGAACAACCATTAACTCTTGAAAATCTAGGCTGTTATTTGCGTGGGCACCTCCATTTATTATATTCATAAATGGAATAGGTAAAGTAACAGAAGACTCTCCTCCTATATGAAAATATAAGGGAATATTTTTACTATTAGCAGCTGCTCTTGAACATGCTAAAGATACTCCTAAAATACTATTACCTCCTAGATTAATTTTATTAATTGAGCCATCAAGATTAATTAAAATATTGTCAATCTCTTCTTGGTCACTACAATTTTTCCCTTTCAACACATTACAAATTTCATTATTAATTATTTCAACTGCTTTTTTTACTCCCTTACCTAAATACCTATGATCATTATCTCTCTTCTCAATTACTTCATAAGCACCGGTTGATGCTCCAGAGGGAACCGAAGCTCTTCCTATTACATCATTTTCTAATAATACATCTACTTCTAACGTTGGATTTCCCCGACTATCTATAATTTCTCTTCCTTTAATATTACTTATAATTGTCATAATTATACCCTTATTAATTATTTTGACTTTTTGCTATTTCATCATGTTTAATCAAAATTTGAAGTAAGTTTTTGAGCTTATCCAATGGCCACATATTAGGACCATCACTTGGAGCGTTATCTGGGTCTTCATGAGTTTCCATAAATATTGCTGCTACACCCAAAGCAGAAGCAGCTGTAGCTAATGTTGGAACAAATTCTCTTTGGCCACTTGATTTATCTCCTAAACCACCCGGCTGTTGGACAGAATGAGTAGCATCAAATACTACAGGATGACCAAATTCCTTTAATATTGGAATAGACCTGAAGTCCGAAACAAGTGTATTATAACCAAAACTTGCACCTCTCTCACATATCATTACACCACCATTACCATTTTTTGATAATTTTTCTGCTACATTTTTCATATCCCATGGAGCTAGGAACTGTCCTTTCTTTACCATAATTGGAAGGTTTGACTTAGCTGACTCTATTAATAAGTCAGTTTGTCTACATAAAAAAGCTGGTATTTGTATTACATCTACTACTTCAGATACTAATGATATTTGCTCCTTTTCATGAACATCAGTAATTACAGGACATCCAATTTTATCTTTTACCTCTTTAAATATTTCCATAGAATCATCTATACCAGGTCCTCTTGAAGATTTTAAGGAAGTTCTGTTAGCTTTATCAAAAGAGGACTTATAAATAAAATTTAGCCCTAATATATCGCAAATATTATGTATCTCATTGGCAGTTTTAAGTGCATGATCTTTACTTTCCATAACGCAAGGTCCAGCAATTAAAGTAAATTTTTCATTGTTACCAATTGTAAAACCCTTAAATTTTATATCTTTTATATTACTTATCATTTTTTACTTACTTTTTTAACTGCCGATATAAAAGATTTAAATATTGGATGGGGCATAAATGGTCTTGATTTCAATTCTGGATGAAATTGGACACCAACAAACCAAGGATGAGAAGTTATTTCTATAATTTCAGGCAACATAGAATCTGGAGATTTTCCAGAGAATATCATACCTTTTTCTTTCAATTTATCTTCATAAATTGAATTAACTTCATAGCGATGCCTATGTCTTTCATGTACAGTAATTTTATTATATATTTTATAAGCTAGCGAACCCTTTAATATATTACAGGGGTAAGATCCTAATCTCATGGACCCACCAATATCTGAAGACTTTGAACGTATTTCTTTTTTACCATCACGATACCATTCCTTAAGTAAGCCTATTACATTATTTTCTGTATTTACAAACTCTGAAGAGTTAGCACTTTTTATATTTAAAACATTTCTAGAAAATTCAATAACAGCTAACTGAAGACCAAGACATATTCCTAAAAAAGGCACTCCATTTAAACGGGCATAATTAATTGCCTTAATTTTTCCAGAAATACCTCTTTCACCAAAACCTCCAGGAACAATAATCCCATTAATATTGCTAAATTTTGAATCTAAAGATTTATTATTTAAACTTTCAGAATTAATCCAATGAATATTAACTCCTAGTTTATTTCCTAATCCTCCATGAACTATTGCCTCGTTTAATGATTTATAAGCATCAGGAAGGTCTGTATATTTTCCTACTATACCGATATTTATATTTGATTTTACATTATTTGCAGATTGAACAATTCTTTTCCATTTATTTAAGTTAATTTTATTTGGCTTAATATTAAAATGTTTAAGAACTTGGATATCTAATTTTTCTTTATGATATACTAATGGTACATTGTATATATTTTTAACATCAAGAGCTTGAATAACATCTTCAGATTTAACATTACAAAATAAAGCAATTTTATCAATCTCATTTTCTTCAATTGATCTATCACACCTGCATAATAATATATTAGGTTGAATTCCTATTTCTCTTAATTCTTTGACAGAATGTTGAGTGGGCTTTGTTTTCTGCTCATTTGAAGTATTTATATAAGGCACTAAAGTTAAATGAATATATATAGCTCTATTTTTACCAATTTCATTTCCAAACTGTCTAATAGATTCTAAAAAAGGAAGGCTTTCTATGTCTCCAACAGTTCCACCGATTTCTACTAATATAAAATCACAGTCAGCTATATCTTTTGTAATAAAAGACTTTATTTCATCAGTTACATGAGGAATAACTTGGACTGTACTTCCCAGATAAAAACCTTCTCTCTCCTTATTAATTACATTTTTATAAATTCTTCCAGTAGTTATATTGTCACTTTGCTTTGCAGGAACTCCTGTAAATCTCTCATAATGCCCTAAATCTAAATCTGTTTCAGCACCATCATCAGTAACAAAAACCTCTCCATGTTGATATGGACTCATAGTTCCTGGGTCTACATTTATATAAGGGTCTAATTTTCTTATTCTTACAGAATAGCCTCTAGCTTGAAGCAAAGCACCTATTGCAGAAGCTGAAATCCCTTTACCTAAGGAAGAAACTACGCCGCCTGTAATAAATATAAATCTTGGCTTAGCCATAAAATACCTTAAACAAAATTTTTATTAAACAATTCTTCATATATTATTCTGCTTTTGGGGGAGCGGGATTATCTATATCTTCATCAATCTTTATCAATGGAGAATTCATTTCACTCTCTACTGAACCATCTAAAATACTTGAACTCTCATTATCATTTCTACTTTCCATTATAGCAAGAATTAAACTTGTAATCATAAAAAGTGCGGCAAAAATTGCTGTAATTCTTGTTAAAAAATTTGCAGAACCTTGGTTACCCATAATACCACTAAGAGACATGCCTCCTCCAAGTCCTCCCAATGCTCCGCCATCACTTCTTTGTAATAAAATAAAAACAATTAATCCTAATGCTAAAAGCACATGAATTGCTAATACTATTTCTGCCATATCAAATCCTATCCATATTTATAAAATTAACTTGCTATTATACATATCTCTGAAAATTCAGTTGGATTTAAAGAAACACCCCCTATTAATAATCCACCTAAATCTTTACAAGAAAAAAGTTCCTTTGCATTTCCTTTATTTACAGATCCACCATATAGAATCTTTATATTATTCTTCATACTATTGTTTGTTAACCATTGTCTTATCATATTAAACATCTCATTAATAGAGTCTAAAGTAGGTATTTTTCCAGAGCCTATAGCCCATATAGGTTCATAAGCAATAATAAATTCATTATTGCTCTTTGGAATAGACTCTTCAAGTTGTTTTTTAATAACATCTAATGCATTACCTCTTTCTCTGTCCTCTGCATTTTCACCAACACATATTATAGGAATCATTTTAAAATCCATTAAATTTTTTGCCTTTAAATATACATCTTTATTGGACTCATTTTTACCATTTCTTCTTTCAGAATGTCCTACAATAGAAAATTTACAACCAAAATCATTTAACATTGGAGCTGAAACATCTCCTGTATATGCTCCTGAAATATTAACACTACAATCTTGAGCACCTAGAGCTATATTTGAATTTTTTATAACATTATATACTGTTTCAATATAAATAGTTGGAGGAAATAATGCTACTTCTGATCTAAGCACTTTACTATTTAAATTATTTAATATTGAACTAGAAAGATCTATAGCTTCGTTAATATTACAATTCAACTTCCAATTTCCAGCTATTAACAAATTATATCTCCTAGAATGATATGTAAAAAATGTTTAAACTTATAAATAAATATACTACAAAAAGAATAAATATATTAGTATATATATTTATTTATAATAAAAATTAATATTAATAAACTAATTAAATAAATTTAAGTAATGGAAAATATAATGCTAGAAGCTATAAAAAGTAAAATAAACTCAATTTTTTCAAAAATATTTTTATTAATTTTGGCAGCAAGTTTTGCGCTTTGGGGTGTTGGCGATATATTTTCTCCAAATAATAATTCATCAGTTGCAACTATTGGTAAGTTAAATGTAACCGCTGATGACTATGTGAAAACTTACCAAAGAATAATTTCAGATTTAAATAACAACACCAACGGACAAATTACAGAAGAAATTGCAAAATCATTGGGTGTTCCAAGACAAACTTTGGGACAATTAATAAATGAAAAACTTATTGATATAGAGGTTAATAAAGCAAAAATTAATTTACCTGACAGTTATTTAAGAAAAATAATATTTGCCTCTGATGCATTTAAAGATCAATTTGGCTCTTTTAGTAAACAACAATTTGAATATGTTATAAGACAACTTGGAATGGATGAAAAAACTTACTTTAATGAAATTAAAAAAGCTGTCTTAAGAGAACAGATAAAAGCTCCATTTAATAATGGGAATGACTTATCTCCAGTTTTTAATAATCTCTATTATGATATAAGAAACGAAAAAAGAAATTTAAAAGTAGTAAATTTTAATGCTTCAAGTTTTAAAATAAAAAACTTACCAAGTGATACAGAAATTAAAGAACAGCTGAATAAAAGCTCTAATCTTTACCAAAAACCGGAGTATAGGAGTTTTTCATATATTTCTATAAAACCAGATGATCTTCTTAATGAAATTAAAATTAATGAAGAAGATATTAAGAAAGAGTATGATAATTATCCTGAAAAATATAATATTGCAGAAAAAAGAGAGGTATTTCTTGCAAATTTTAAAAATAAACAAGAAGCTATTGAAATTGTAGATAAAATAAATAAATCTAATTCCGATGAAGAAATGTCTACTATATTTACTCAAATTATAAGTAATAATACTGAATTAAATCCTGATAAAATTAATTTAGGATTAATTGAATATTCGGATTTTCCTTCAGAAATATCGGATTCTATATTTAAATCAGATATGAATAGTTTAATAGGCCCTGAAGAAACAGCATTTGGTTGGAGAATATTTTTAGTCTCTAAAATTAATCCACCAATTTCTAAATCATATCAAGAAGTTAGAGATTCAATTGAAAAAGAGCTAAAAGTAATTACAGCTCTCGATAAAATGTATGAATTAGGTAACACCTTTTATGATGAAATTGCTGCTGGAAATCAAATTGAACAAGCTGCTATTGCTATTGGAGCAAAAATTAAAGAATTTTCATTTGTTGATTCTAATGGTATGGATCAAAATGGTAAAATTATAAATGATCTGCCTCCATATCAGGATTTACTTAGTACAGTATTCTCTTATGAAGTTAATGAACCTTCTGAGTTAGTAAACACTATAGGAAATACAATGTACGCAATACAAGTAAATGATATACTAGAAAAGAGAATTATGACAATTAAAGAAGCACGTGATCAAATTATTAAAGATATAAATTTAGAAAAGAGTATGGCTCTAGCATTTGAGGCTGCAAAACAATTTTCAAAGGAAGTAAGCACGGACAATTTTGATAAAATAGCTGAAAAATATAATTTAATTGTTTTAAATACTAGTAATGTATCAAAAGATGGAACTGGTGCGGAAGGCATACTTGATAGAGAATCCCTTAACGAAGCCTATAACCTCAAGAAAGGAAGCACGTCTTCTCCTATTAAATATAGTAATAAAAGTTATTTAGTTTTAAATGTTACAGATGTTATACCTGTTGAAAATAGAGATGAAGAACAACTATTGAGAATTAATGCTGAATTATCTCAGTCAATTTCAAGAGATATAGAACAATTATTTATTAATCATTTAACAAATAATCAAAAAATTAAAGTAAATGAAAATCTTCTTAATAGTTTGTTTGAAAATGATAGCTAAAAATTATGGAATATAAGCCTGACTTTAAAACATTTAAAAATAAGATAAAAAAAGAAAAATCGTATGTAGTTTATACTTCGCTAGTTGCAGATCTTGATACACCAGTATCAGCAATGCTTAGAATAGGCGAAAACGAGCCATACTCATTTTTATTAGAATCTGTAGAGGGTGGTGAGTCTAAAGGAAGATATTCCATAATAGGCTTAAAACCAGATTTAATATGGAGATGCTATGGTAATAATGCAGAAATCAATTATAAACCATCAAACTCATTAAACAAATTTATACCGGATAATAAAAACACGTTAGACTCCATTAGATCCTTAGTAAATAATTCGAAAATTAATCTTCCTAAAGATCTTCCCCCCATGGCATCAGGTTTGATAGGATATTTAGGGTTTGATACTATTAAATTAGTAGAAAAAATTCCTTCTAATAACCCTAGTACATTAAATTTACCCGATGGAATGTTTGTAAGACCAAAAATTATGATTATTTTTGATGCTGTAGAAGATACTATGACTATAATTACTCCTATATATTTGAATGATAGTAAAGAAAATGATTATGAAAAAATTTATAAAAAATCATGTCTTCTAGTAAAAAATATAGTCAATTTACTTAAGCAACCCATTGAAAATAAAAATTTAAAAAATAAAAATATTAAAAACAATGAAACTATTAAATCTAATTTTACAGAAGATGAATATTTAAAAATTATTAAAAAAGCTAAAAAATATATTAAAGAAGGAGATATATTTCAGGTTGTCCCTTCTCAAAGGTTTGAGATACCATTTTCATTACCACCCTTTAATTTGTACAGATCATTAAGAAGGTTAAATCCATCTCCATTTCTATATTATTTAAATTTTAAAGATTTTTCAGTTATTGGGTCTAGCCCAGAAATTTTAGTAAGAGTAAGGGACAATAAGGTTACTATCAGACCTATAGCTGGAACACGTCCTAGAGGAACTGATTTTAATCAAGATAGTTTATTAGCTCAAGAATTATTAAATGATGATAAAGAAATTGCTGAACACCGCATGCTATTAGACTTAGCAAGAAATGATGTAGCTAAAGTTACAGAAACTGGGAGTTTAGAAGTTACCGAAAAAATGATAATTGAAAGATATAGTCATGTTATGCATATAGTGTCTAATGTAGTTGGTATAAAACTTAAAGATATAGATTATCTTGATGCTTTACTATCTGGTTTTCCAGCTGGCACTGTAAGTGGAGCTCCTAAAATTAGAGCTATGGAAATTATTGATGAACTAGAAACAATAAAAAGAGAAATTTATGGAGGTTGTGTTGGATATTTCTCATCTAACGGCACAATGGACACATGTATTACTCTTCGTACAGCTATAATCAAAGATAATACAATGTTTGTTCAAGCAGGTGGAGGCATAGTTGCAGACTCAAATCCAATTAATGAATATCAGGAAACTGTAAATAAAGCTAAAGCTTTATTTACAGCAGCTAAAGATGCTGTAAGATTTGCAAATAACTAATTTATGAGTTTTTATTGAAATGTATATATTAATAGATAATTATGATAGCTTTACCCATATCATCAAACATTATTTAGAAAGCAATCAAGTAGATGTTGAAATTTATAGAAATGATGAAATAAAAGCTATAGATGTACTAAACAAAAAACCAACTGGAATAATTATATCTCCAGGCCCAAAAACTCCAGACGATGCTGGAGTTTGTATTGACCTTATAAATTTAGTATCTAAAAAAATACCCATATTAGGAATTTGTTTAGGACACCAATCCATAGCACAAGCATATGGAGCTAAAATAATTAAAGCTAAAAAAATAATGCATGGAAAAATTAGTAAAATTTATCATAATAAAAAATCTATTTTTAAGGATATGCCTCAAAATTTTAAAGCTACTCGTTACCATTCCCTTATAGTAGAGAAAGAAACATTACCAAAAAATATATTGATAACTTCTGAGTCTTCAGATGGATACATTATGAGTATTGAAATAACTAAAGCTAGAGTTTTTGGATTACAATTTCATCCTGAAAGTTATGATACCGAGTTAGGAAATAAATTAATTACCAACTTTATAAAAATATGTGAAAGATAATGAGTCCATTTAATAAAATAATGCCAAAAATATTAATTAATCAAGATTTATCTATCGATGAGTCTGAAGAAGTATTTGAATATATTATTTCGGGTAGTGCAACAGAAATTGAAATTGCTGCTTTTTTAGCAAGCTTATCTATAAAAGGTCCTTGCTCTAATGAGCTAATTGGTGCTGTTAACTCTCTAAAGCCTCGAGTTATAAACCCTCTTGAATCTAATACTGATACTATTGATATTGTTGGAACAGGAGGAGACGGATTAAAAACATATAATATATCTACTGCTGTAGCATTTATAGTTGCTGCTGCAGGTCTTTATGTGGCAAAACACGGAAATACAGCAGTATCGTCAAAGTCTGGCGCTTCTGATGTCCTAACAGAATTAGGAATAAATATTAATATTGATAATAAAATTTTGAATAGATGCTTAAAAGAAGCAAAAATTTGTTTTCTATTTGCTCCTAATTTTAATAAAGCATTTAAAAATGTTGCTAAAGTAAGAAAAGAACTAAGCTTTAGAACAATATTTAATTTATTAGGGCCTTTATTAAATCCAGTTAGAGCTAAAAGACAACTACTAGGAGTCTTTTCTGATAAATACTTAAAAATCATTGCAGAAACATTAAAAGCACATGGAAGTAAAAAAGCCTGGGTAGTAAACGGTTATGATGGTATGGATGAAATCACATTGACAGGAAATACTAAGGTTGCAGAATTAGCTAATAATGAAATAAAAGAATTTGATATTGATCCCCTAAAATATAATTTTAAGATATGTAGTCTTAAATCTCTTCAGGGAGGAACCCCAAAAGAGAATGCTAAGAAAATGATTAATCTATTTGATGGTGAGCAAGGCTCATACAGAAATATAGTAATTTTAAATTCTGCAGCTACTTTCTTAATAGGGGATAAAGTAAAGAATTTTGAAGATGGAATTGAATTATCTAAATCTATAATTGACTCGGGTAAAGCACTTGATACATTAAATAAACTAAAAATAATTAGTAACCAATAATATGTCAGTTTTAAAAGAAATTTGTAATAATAAAAGAATTGAAGTCATTTCTCTAAAACAAAAATTTTCAGAAAATGATTTAATAGAAATAGCTAAATACCAAGAAAAACCTAGAGGCTTTAAAAAAGCTCTTACTGCTAAAGTTAATAATAATCAATATGCTTTAATTGCAGAGGTTAAAAAAGCAAGTCCATCTAGAGGAATAATAAAACAAAATTTTAAACACAAAGATATAGCTGCAGATTATTATAAAGGAGGAGCTGCTTGTTTAAGTGTGCTAACTGAAATTAAATGGTTTAAAGGAAGTATTGATTATTTAATAGATATTCATAAAAATATAAGTTTACCAATTTTAAGAAAAGATTTTATTATTGATCCATGGCAAGTTTATGAAAGTCGAAGCATAGGTGCTGATTGTGTATTAATAATCTTAGCTGCGTTAGATAACAAATTAGCCGAAGAACTTATAACAATTTCAAAAAAATTAGGTATGGATGTATTAATTGAAGCTCATACAGAAAATGAGATTGAAAGAGCTATAAATCTTGATGCTGATCTAATTGGTATAAATAATAGAAATTTAAAAACATTAGAAATAGATATATATAATTCTATAAAATTATCTAAATTAATTCCCAAAAAATATGATATAATTTGTGAAAGTGGCTTAAATACCAATAATGATTTAAAAATAATGGAAAAGAATGGAATAATGCGTTTTCTTGTAGGTGAATCATTAATGAAAAAAGAAAATATAGAGGAAGCAACTAAAAAATTAATTAATAAAAATTGAGGTATTAAATGAAAAAAGATAAAGTATTTACGCATTTTGATGCTAATGGTAAAGCTATAATGGTTGATATTTCTGATAAAGAAAATACAGAACGATTAGCTACTGCTTCAACTTCAATTTCTATGAACAAAAAAACATTACAAATGATAAAGGAAGGTACATCAAAAAAAGGAGATGTAATAGGTATAGCCAGATTAGCGGGCATTATGGCTGCTAAAAAAACATCTGATTTAATACCTTTATGTCATCCTGTTTCTCTTGCTTCTATATCAGTTAACTTTGATATTAAAGAGAATTTAAATACTATTAAGATTACAGCTAATTGTAAATTAAATGGAAAAACTGGTTTAGAAATGGAAGCGCTAACTGCAGTTTCTATCGCAGCTTTAACAATATATGACATGTGTAAAGCTGTTGATAGAGAAATGATAATTAGTGAAACTCAACTTTTATTTAAGTCAGGTGGTAAATCTGGGACATTTAATCGAAATGATTAGTGTACAAGAAGCAGTAAAAATTATTACTAGTAAGGCAACTAAGCTAAAAGACGAAAGAATAAAAATAGATAATTGTCTAGGAAGAATTAACTCTAAAAATATATATGCTACTATAAATAACCCTCCTACTGACGTATCTTCTATGGACGGATATGCATTAAACTCAGCAAGCCTAAAAAAGCTATCTTCTTCTCCGATAAAAATAATTGGTGAATCTTCAGCAGGAAAACCTTTTAAGAAGACTATTAAAATAAATCAATGTATAGAAATTTATACAGGAGCAGAAATACCAAAAGGTTTAGATATAATATTGTTACAAGAAAGAGTAAAATTAAAAAATGGTTATATAATTGCGACAGATCAAAATGTTAAGAAATTTCAATATATAAGAAAAAAAGGTTCTAATTTTAAAAATAATACTCTTTTATTAAATAAAAATAGCCTTATTACATCTAGGTCACTAGGTTTAATTATTTCCTCTAATCAAACTCATATACAAGTATTTAAAAAAGTAAAAGTCGCAATTCTAGCAAGTGGTAATGAGTTAAAAAAAATAGGAAGTAAATTAAATAATGGAATAATTTCATCTAATTCATTGCTGTTAAAAACAATTATTGAATCTTTTGGTGCAGAGCCTTTCGATCTAGGAATAGCTAAGGATAACAAATCTTCAATTGCTAAAAAATTAAGAGATATAAATAAATATAACATATTAATTACAACGGGAGGTGCATCAGTAGGAAAACATGATCTTATTAAAGATGTTCTAAAAAATTTAGGGATGAAATTAATATTTTGGAAAGTAGCTATGAGACCAGGCAAACCTTTAATATTTGGCGTTTTGAAAAATACACTCATATTAGGTTTTCCTGGAAACCCTGTTTCTACCTATGTAAGCTCATTAATATTTTTGAAACCATTAATTAATCGATATTATCAAAACAATATCGAAACTCCTATTAAGCAAGGTTTTACAGAAAAGCCTTTAATTAAGAATGATGAAAGACAAGAATACCTTAGAGCAAAAGCTTATTTAGATAATAATAAATACTTCTTATCCTCAGTTTCTAAGCAAGATAGTTCTATGACAAGTTCTTTATCTAGAGCAAATGCTTTGATAATTAGAGAGCCATTTGCCAAGGCACTTAAAAAAGGCAGCAAAGTCTCTTTTATTCTATTCTCAGACATACACACACATATATAAATCTTTTCTTGACATAATTGCTATAATTTATAATAAATGTTTATGTTTTGTTCTTTTTATTATTTGGAGATAGGATATGCTTACTAAAAAACAAAAAGAATTATTAGATTATATTACCATAGTAAATAAAAAAAATGGTATCTCTCCATCATATGAAGAAATGAAAGAAAAATTAAAATTAAAATCTAAGTCAGGTATTCATAGAATTATATCTGCATTAGAAGAAAGAGGTTTTATAAGAAAATTAGCCAATAAAGCAAGAGCCATAGAAATTCTAGATTATAATAAAAATGTTACCCAAATTGATGAAGGCACCAATAAAAATGTTGAAATACCTTTATATGGTAAAATTGCTGCTGGTACACCTATAGAAGCCATCTCAAATTCCTCTAGTACTATATCTACACCATCAGACATGCTAAAAAAAGGAGAACACTATGCATTAGAGATTTCTGGTGAATCAATGATAGGTTCTGGTATAAATAATAAAGATATAGCAGTAATAAAAAAAACAAATGTAGCAAATAATGGACAAATAGTTGTTGCTTTAGTTGATAAAACAGAAGCAACATTAAAAAAGTTTAAAAAAACATCCTCAAAAATTGTACTTATGCCGTCAAATGATTTATATCAAGCACAATCATACGAATCATCTAGAGTTCAAATACAAGGAATTTTAGTAGGGTTAATGAGAAAATACTAATAATACATTAAAATAGGATATTCATGAAAGTTATCACTAGATTTGCTCCATCTCCTACTGGTTATCTTCATATTGGAGGAGTAAGGACAGCTTTATTTAATTGGTTATTTGCAAAAAATAATAATGGCTTATTCAAATTAAGAATAGAAGATACTGATTTAAAAAGATCGACTCAAGAAGCTAAAGAAGCTATTATGAATGGCCTTAAATGGCTAGATCTTAATTGGGATCAAGAAGAAATATATCAATCAAAAAGAATTGATAGGCACAAAGAAATTGGAAATGAGCTATTGAGATTAGGTTACGCCTATAAATGTTATTGCTCTCCGGAAGAACTTACTGAAATGAGGGAAAAAGCTAAAAAAGAAAAAAAAGCACCCAGATATAATGGAAAATGGAGAGAAAAAGATGAAAGTGAAGCTCCTAAAGATATAAAGCCTGTTATAAGAATTAAATGTCCTCAAACTGGCTCTACTAATATAAATGATATTGTACAAGGAAATATATCAATTAAAAACAATGAGTTAGATGATTTTATTATTATTAGGTCTGATGGCACTCCTACTTATATGCTCTCTGTGGTAGTAGATGATTTTGATATGGGAGTTACTCATGTAATTAGAGGTGATGATCATTTCACAAACACCTTCAGACAGAAGCATATTTATAATGCTCTAAACTGGGAACTACCTAAATATGCTCATATACCATTAATTCATGGTATGGATGGAGGAAAACTATCTAAAAGGCATGGAGCTTTAGGAGTAGATAGTTATGACGATATGGGTTATTTAAAAGAAACTATGCTTAATTACTTATTAAGACTAGGTTGGTCACATGGTGATAAGGAAATAATATCAAAAGAAGAAGCTATAAAATTATTTAACCTTGACTCAATTGGTAAATCATCTGCAAAATTTGATATTGAAAGACTTACTAGTTTAAATGCTTACTATATCGAAAATAAGAAAAATGAAGAATTAGTTTTAACAATAAAAAATTATTATGCTAATAAAAAAAATATCAATATTACCAATAACGATTTATCCTTGATATTAAATGGTATGAATGGATTAAAAACTAGAGCAAGAACAATTAATGAATTAGCTGAAATGTGCAGTTTTTATATTGAAAAAGCTCCAATTACACTAGATAAAAAATCTAAAAAAGTTTTAAATAATGAAAATATAAACACTCTAAAACTATACTATAATCAACTTTCAAAACTTGAAATATGGAATAAAGAAGAGATAGAAGAAGATATTAAAATGTATTGCCAGGCTAATAATATTAATTTAGGAAAGCTAGCACAACCCTTAAGGGCAGCAATCACAGGAAAATCTGTTTCACCTGGACTATATGAATTAATGGAAGTTTTAGGGAAAAATGAAACACTTGCAAGGATTACTAATATAAATAATTAAATATTTCATATATTGCATAGTTAATCTAGATAACTATAATACAATTTCTAATATTAACAGTATTACTTTTTGGGAAAGAAAGCATGTCAGAAAATAAAAATAATATAGCTAAATTATCTTTACCTAATGGTAACTCATATGAGTTACCTATTCACTCAGGTACTATTGGACCCGATGTTATAGAAATAAAAAAATTATATTCTGACTCAGATCACTTTACATATGATCCTGGCTTTACTAGTACAGGCTCATGTAAATCAGATATAACTTTTATTGACGGTGATAAAGGCATTTTACTGCATAGAGGCTATAGGATTGAAGACTTAGCAGAAAAATGTGATTATTTAGAAGTTGCCTATTTATTACTAAATGGTGAACTTCCAAATAAGATAGAGAAAACTGCATTTGATAATAAAATTACTACTCATACTATGGTACACGAACAACTAGCTCTATTTTTTAGAGGCTTTAGAAGAGATGCTCATGCAATGGCTGTAATGTGTGGAGTAGTCGGAGCATTAAGCGCATTTTATCATGATAGTACGGATATAACGGATCCAAGTCAGAGACTTGTTGCATCACATAGATTAGTTGCGAAAGTTCCAACTATTGCAGCTATGGCATACAAGTTTTCATTAGGACAACCATTTATATACCCAAGAAACGATTTAACATATTCGGAAAATTTTCTTCATATGATGTTTTCTGTTCCTGCTGAAGATTATAAAATTGACCCAGTACTAGCTAGAGCAATGGATAAAATTTTAATTTTACACGCAGATCATGAACAAAACGCGTCAACATCAACGGTAAGATTAGCAGGTTCTTCTGGCGCTAATCCATTTGCATGTATATCTGCGGGTATAGCTTCACTATGGGGACCATCTCATGGAGGAGCAAATGAAGCCGTAATTCATATGTTAAATAATATTCAAAAAACTGGTAATGTTCATGAATATGTTAAAAAAGCAAAGGATTCAAATGATCCATTTAGACTGATGGGGTTTGGCCATAGAGTATATAAAAATTATGATCCTCGTGCTACAGTGATGAAAAAGACAGCTGATGAGGTTCTAAAAGCTGTTGGAAAAGAAAATGAGCCAATGTTTAAACTTGCTCGAGAATTAGAAAAAATAGCTTTAGAAGATGAATATTTTATTTCAAAAAAATTATACCCTAACGTAGACTTTTACTCTGGTGTTATATTACAAGCAATGGGTTTTCCATCAAGTTTATTCACTGTGCTATTCGCAGTAGCTAGAACAGTAGGCTGGGTTGCTCAATGGAATGAAATGATAGAAGATCCCGAACAAAGAATAGGTAGACCAAGACAATTATATACCGGTGCTAGCGAAAGAGATTTTGTAACAATAAAAAATAGAATATAAATACTATTTTTGAATTAGCTCAATACTATAATTATCAGGATCTTTAATAAAAGCTATAACTGTAGTTCCATGTTTCATAGGTCCTGGTTGTCTAATTATATCTACTCCATTCGACTCAAGAGATGCGCACAAATTATAAATATCTTTTACACCAATAGCTATATGGCCCCATGCATCCCCTTTATTATAATCATTTTTTTGATCCCAATTATGAGTTAACTCTAAAACTGTATTACTATCTTCAGGTCCATAGCCCAAAAAAGCTAAAGTGAATTTTCCACCAGGGTAATCTCTCTTTCTTATTAAAGTCATCTTAAAAAATTTTGTATAAAAATTTATAGACTTTTGTAAGTCCATTACTCGCATCATGGTATGAAGAAATTTAAAATCCGATGAAGACATAATACTTCCTTAATAAATTTATAATAATTTTAAAATTTCCTTAGCAACTATATTACTAGGATCGCCATGTAAACTTTTTAACTTACTTATTCCTTTACTTAACTTTTTTATTTGGCTTTGCCTTATATAGTTATCATCAATGTAGCTTTTTGTAATCATAAAAATGTTTTCCTTATTTACTTCGTCTTGAAATAATTCTGGAATAAAGTTCTCTTTTAGTAAAATATTTAATATTGTCGCAGTTTTAACTTTTGCTAAATTTTTAACAATATACCAAGTAATATAATTTAACTTATATAAAACTAACATAGGCGTACCTGCCTTTGCTAACTCAATAGTTACCGTGCCAGAGGCGCATAAAGCAAAATCAAAACTACTGAATAAATTGAATTTTTCACTTTGATTATCCGTAATATAATATTCTAAATCTGTATCAGCGAATAAATTAATTATTTTGGTTTTAAAGCCCTTAGCAGCTAAAATATAAAATTTAACTTCATCATAATTATTTTTTATTAAAATGGCCGAATTTATAAAAATAGGTAAAAGTTTCTTTATTTCATTTAGCCTACTTCCCGGTAATATTCCTATTTTTAATATAGATTTATTTTTTAGAGAAGGCTCTATATAATAATTATTATGATCATATCTTTTATCAAAAGCTATTGGATGGCCTGTAAAGGTTGTATTTAAACCATGTACAGTAAAATATTTTTTTTCAAATGGATATAAAACGAACAAATGATCAAGAAATTTAGATATTTTTTTTGCTCTGTATCTTTTCCAAGCCCACACTGATGGTGCAACATAATGTACTCTTTTTAAATTTAATTCTTTTATACTTTTTTGTAATCTAAAATTAAAACCGGGTGCATCAATTGTAATAACAAGATCTGGATTTATTTCTATAATTTTTCTTTTTGTAAATGCAAGTAATTTCAATATTTTAGGAATTTTAGTTATAACTTCAAATATACCCATTATAGATAAATTTTTTATATCAAAAATTGGTTTTAGACCTTGAAAAATCATTTTTTCACCTCCTACACCATATATTTCAATGTTATTATTGGTTATACTTTTTAAATGTTTTAAAAGACCTTCTCCTAAATTATCTCCCGACAATTCTCCCGCAACAATAAAAATTATTAATTTATTATTTTTATATTCCCTCAATAAACAAACCTTTTTTATTTGCATACTTTATAACTTCATTTACATTAAGAATTAAAATTTCATTTTTTTCAATGGCTAAACCATCTAGACCTGCCTCCCATATTGCTTTAAGTGTATTAATACCTATTACAGGTCTGTCTATTCTTTTATCTTGCTGAGGTTTAATAATTTTTATTAATACTCCTCCCTTTTCTTCTTTTTTTAAGTATTTAGATCGCTTAATCATATTATCAGTTCCTTCGGCAGCCTCCACAGCTAGTACAAGACCATTTTCCATTACTATTGACTGACCTATATCATTTGATCCAATTATTTTGGCTATCTTACTACCACTTATTATATCATTCCTATTTATGTTATTTGGTTTGTACTTTCCTAAAGTTCCTGAAGGGCATAGTAAACTTGGAATGATATCTTCTGGAGCAATTATATTAAACCCTTCATTTTCTAAAGCTTTAGTGAGACGTGATAAAATGCTATCATCTCCTCCAATATTTGCACTAATGCTAGCTAAAAATTTTGCTGTCCATAAATCAGGTATTAGATTTGTTAAAGAAGGTCTTTTTATACTTCCTACCATAACTATATCTTTAATTTTCAATGATTTAACAAAATTTATAGCTTTACCCATTTTTGATAAGGACACTATAAAATCAGGATTATATTTTTCTGCTAATTCTTTAGCATGGCCATCAATTATTATAAGATAATACTCAAGGCCTTGATTGATACACTCCTCAACTAAATAAAAAGGTATACTGCCATTTCCTGCTATAATAGCTAATTTAGGTATTTTTATTTCCATTTTTTGGCTGGCAAATAGCGCGACTTGCACTTCCTTCTATAAATTTTACTATATCCATAACTGGCTCATTTTTATGAAACTCATCAGATACATCTTTTATTCTCTCTTGAATTGTACCTTCTGGGGCAAAAAGTAATCTATAGGCTTTTCTTAAATCATGAATTACTTCTCTAGAGAAACCTCTTCTTTTAAGCCCTATTATATTTAAGCCTGACAAATATGCTCGATTACCTATAACTGAACCATATGGAATAACATCACTTTCTAAAGCAGACAAACCACCAACCATAGCATGAGAGCCAATTCTTACGAATTGATGAACTCCACTTAAGCCACCTAATATTGCAAAATTATCAACTTGAACATGTCCAGCAAGAGATGCATTATTTGCTAAAATTATATTGTCTCCTAAAATACAATCATGCGCAACATGTGCTCCAACCATAATTAGACAGTTATTTCCAACTTTAGTAATAAGCCCTCCCCCATCAGTTCCAGGATTCATGGTTGTATGTTCTCTAATAACATTATTGTTACCAATAACTAATTTCGATTTCTCTCCCTTAAATTTTAAATCTTGTGGAGGATTACCCAATACAGAAAAAGGATATATTATACAATTTTCACCAATTTCAGTATAACCTTCAATTATAACATTTGATTTAAGAATAGTATTTTTTTTTATTTTAACATTAGGTCCAATAATACTATAAGGACCAATTATAACAGATTCGTCAATATACGCTTTTTTATCTACTATTGCTGTATTGTGGATATTCTTGCCCATTTTATTCAGCCATAATCATAGCAGATATTACTGCTTCAGAAACAATTTCGTTTTCTACATAGCCTTTACACTGAAACTTCCATACTTTACCTCTATTTTTAATTTTCTTTACAATGAATTTTAATTGATCTCCAGGTATAACTGGCTTTCTAAATTTAGCACCATCTACAGACATAAAATAAACCAAACTTCCTTCAGCAGTTTTACCAATAGTTTCTATAACTAATACAGCACAAGTTTGCGCCATACTCTCTATCATGAGTACGCCAGGCATAACCATTTTTGAAGGAAAGTGACCTGTAAAAAAATTTTCATTAGCTGTTACATTCTTTATTCCAACTGCAGATTCTCCTAATATTAAATCTTCTACCTTATCAATTAATAACATTGGATATCTATGAGGTATCATATTTACTATTTTTTCAATATTTACCAATTTTACAGTTTTTAAAGAACCATCATCTTTACTCATAATTTACTTACCTTTAGCTCTGATTAATTGTTGTAGCTTTAATGCTTGCCTATGATACTGACTTAGGGGTATTGCTGGAGTACCACTTACTTTTGAACCGGCTAATATACTTCTCGTAATTCCTGATTGACCACCTGCCTGACTGCCCCTGCCAATAGTAATATGACCCCCAATACCTACCTGACCTCCAAACATACAATAATCTTCTATTACAGCACTTCCTGCAATTCCTACTTGGCCAGCAATAGCACAATGTTTACCAATCGAAACATTATGTGCTATATGTACTAAATTATCAATAAATGTACCATCTCCTATTGATGTAGGTCCATGACTACCCCTATCTATACATGTATTCGAACCAATTTCAACATTATCACCAATTTTAACAATACCAACTTGTGGAATTTTTATATGTCCATTTTGACTAGGAGCAAAACCAAAACCACTCTGCCCTATTTTAACACCAGAATAAATTAGTACATTTTTACCAATTTCAGCACATTCTATAGATACATTTGACGAAATCCTTGTATTTTCACCAATTCTTACACCTTTACCAATAAAACTATTAGATCCAATCCAAACATTTTTTTCTATGATAGCTCCTTCCTCTATATGAACAAAAGGATCAACTCTTATAGGGAATGAGTTCATATATTTCTTTGGAATATTCGAATAATTACTAACTTTAGTTTCAAATTTTGCTTGTGGATAAAATTTTTGTGCTATAATTGCAAATGACACATGGGCATTATCTACTTCTAGACAAACCATTTCTTTAGGGATATTTATTTTATCATATTTATTTACAATACAAGCTGATGCAGAAGAGTTCTTTAACTTTTTCATTGTACTATTAATATTTATAAATGTAATTTCACCTTTAACAGCATTATCTACATCAGCAGCACCATATATAGATAACTTTTTGTCTTTTAAGTTATACACTTTAGCATTTATAAAATTAGCTATTTCAATAATAGTGAATGGGCCCGATACGTTATGAAAAATTTCATTTAGCATTATAATACTATTCAATAATAATTAATTTTTTATTCTCTATTTAATATAGCATCCATATCCACTTCAGGTAAATTAATATTCAATAACTCAATAACTGAACTTGAGATATTAATAGAATTTGCTGCAATAACTACAGAAGAAGTGTCTAAAGTGAGTGCTAATCCTTTTTCCTTACCAATTTCAGTGATAATTTTTATAGCCTCCAATTGAATGACTTGAACACTTTTAGAAAGTATTTCTTCTAGCAACTGATTTCTCTCTGCTACCATTTGTTGTAAAGCCTCTACTCTTTTTCTAAAATTGCTTTCTAAAACTGCAAATTCGTCAGGAGGCATAATTGACCTTTGATTTGCAAGATCATCTTGTAATTTTTTTAACGCATCTTCTTCATTTTTAAGTTCAGTACTAAATTCTACTTTTTTATTTTCAATAAACTCTCTAACCTGAACAGCTGCTTTAGATTGCCCAACTATTTTTTGCATATCAACTACAGCTATAGGAAATGTTTCATTATTAATAGGGGTTTTACTTTCAATATCAGAATTTTCTTCCTGTGAAAAAGAAATATTACTCATAAAAGTAAAAACTAATATAATATTTAATATTTTGAAATATTCACATAAATTTTTATAAATCATTTTATTTTCCAATTCTATTTATTAATTAAAATTTTGTTCCAATACCAAAAGATATAGCTTCCGTCCTATCATAATCTTCTTTGATTAATGCTTGAGAAAAGATAATACTAATAGGACCAAAAGGAGAATTCCAAGAAATACCGACTCCTGAAGACATTCGTATAGATGAGTCATCATGAAAAGTTACAGTGCTTTTATCTACTCCAGTCAAACTTCCAACAGTTGTAAACCAATTTGCTCTAATACCTAACTCAGGTGGTAATCCAACACCAAAGCTAGTTTTTATAGAGCTAGTATAAAAAAGATTACCTCCTAAAGAGTCTGAATTATTTTTATCTCTTGGGCCTACTCCAGACTGATCGAATCCCCTAAAACTATTTCCACCTAGAAAATACCTATCCGAGATTAATATATCTTGTCCTAAACCCATTATTAAGCCTGCATTATACTCTACATTCACAATTATAGCCTCTTCATTAAAAGACTTATAATAGTTTCCATTATTATTAATTCTTAAAAATTCTTTATCTCCTCCTAAACCTGCAAAGGCAGAAGCAATAGAAAAAGTATATCCCTCTGTAGGAAGCCTTTGATTGTCTGTTGTATCAATATTAAGAGATGAACTAATTTCTGATAATACTGTTTCACCTTTTTCAGAAACTATTGATGCCGAGGCACCTGTCCTTGGTGTTAATTTTCTACTTTCTAAGCTATATCTTATACTCTGTCTAATATACTCACTTAAAGAGAAATTACCGGATACATTAAAACCTTGCCTTTCTAGTTCATAACTACTTTCTTTATAATCAATTCGATTATTATATAAATTTGTTGATGAATATAAATCTCTATTTAAAAAATATGGCTCGGAAAAACTAGCAGTATAGTCTGCTTCTCTTTCAGAGAATTTGGCTTGTAAAGAAACTCTCTGTCCTTTACCTAGAAAATTTTTCTCTGAAATACCTAAATTTAATAAACCTCCAACTTGACTAGAAAAACCACCTCCAAAACTAAGTTCACCAGTTGATGTTTCTTGAACATCTACTAAAATATCAGTATTACCTTCTTTATTAGTAGATGATTCAGTTAAATCTACTCTAGAAAAGAAACCTAAATTTGAAATTAAAGTCTTAGAACGAGCCAGTAAACTAGGAACATAAGCATCTCCTTCGGCTAGTCTTATATTCCTTCTAATTACTTTATCTAACGTTCTTTCATTTCCTCTAATTATTATTCTATTAACATATTTTTTTTCAGCATCATTAATCCTAAAAATTACAGATAATTCATTTTTATTTTCTATTCTATCTACTTCTGGAATGATTTCAGTAAAAGGAAAACCTTGCTCATTAACAAATTTTGTAATTACATTTACAGATTTTTCTATTTTGCCTGCACTATAAATATCACCTACTTCCATATTTAATTGGGTGATTATAGATTTTGTATCAATTTCTACTATATTACTAATAATTTTAATTTCACCATATTTATATTCATTTCCTTCATCAATGGTAAATATAATATTGAAACCATCTTTTTCTCGATCCAATTGTGCTACTGCTGATTTAATATCAACATCAGCAAAACCATTATCTTTATAGAATTTTCTCAATAAATTTTCATCTACTTGAAGCTGTTGAGGATCATATTTATCACTAGCACTAAGTATTGAATACCACCTAGTTTGTCTAGTGATAATAACATCTCTTAACCTTCTATCTGAAAACTCTTTATTACCATTGAAAGTAATAGAATTAATTATGGTATTTTCACCCTCATTAATCTCAAATACTACATCTACTCTATTTTGATCTAAACTAATAATATTTGGCTTCACAGTAGAAGATAAACTTCCTTCATTTCTATATAAAGTTAAAATTCTCTGAACGTCTTCTTGTATTTTAGACCTTGTAAATAGATTTCTCGATTTAACCGATACTTCAGCTTCTAAGATTTCATCTTCTATTTCCTTATTACCCTCAAATACAACTCTATTAATTATTGGGTTTTCTATTACTTGCACTAATATTACAGAGCCATTTCTTACAATATTTACATCAGAAAAAAAGCCTGTTGAATACAAATTCTTTAGAGAATTATTTAATTTATCGATATCAAAAACATCTCCACTAGATATATTTAAATATGAAGAAATAGTATCCAATTCCACTCTTTGGTTGCCTTCAATTTTTATATTTGAAATTATATCATCGGATGTTTGCGCATGAGTGTAATAGATAGGACAAATATAAATAATCGTAAATAGAATAATTTTTAATCTTAAAGATAAATACATAAAACTGCTTTCAAGTAATATTAATTTTTATTATACACTAATTTATTTGTTTTATTAAATCATTATAATTAACTAAAATCATTAGTGCAAAAATTATAAACATGCCAATTCCATAATAATATTTTAAAAATACTTCATTTATTATTTTTTTAGAAATACTTTGTATTCCGTAGAGTAATAGATGACCACCATCTAACAAAGGAATAGGAAAAAGATTTATCAAACCTAAATTAATTGAAATTATTGCCATTATAAATAAATAAGAATCTAATCCACTAGTTGCTGCCTTTGAAGCAACAGAAGCTATCATTATAGGGCCTCCTAATTCAGATGCACTTCTTTTTCCTATAATAATATCTGTTATACCCTCAAAAGTTTTTACAGTATATGTATATGTATCAATTGTTGCCTTTAAAAAGGCATCTTTAAAATCAATTTTATCATATATTGTTTCGTATTTAGCAGAAAATCCCATTCTACCATTGATAGATTTAGCTCCATTTTTATCTACTACTTCTATTGCATCTGGCTTAGCGACAATATTTAAAATGTTTCCATTTCTATTTATTTTAAAATAAATATCTTTGGATGGATTAGATACAATAAAATCTCTAACCTCCAGAAAGCTTTCTATTTTATAACCATTCACTGAAATTATTTCATCATTATCCATAAAACCAGCATTATAGGCTGCAGAATCATCCAAAATATTATTTATTATTGGATAATATTTAATATCTGATGGAGTACCCTTAATTATTAAAACTAAAAATAAAATAATAAAAGCAAAAATAAAATTTGCCAAAGGACCAGCAAATACTATAGCTGACTTTTGTCTTAATGATTTTATGTGAAAAGTTTGATTTAATTCTGTATCTGATAAATTTTTAATTTGCTCTTCTGGAAGATTACTAGTTAGATTTGCATCACCAAAGAATTTTACATAGCCTCCAAGAGGAATTACAGAAAATTTCCACCTAGTGCCCTTACTATCATTAAAACCAATTAATTCTCTTCCAAATCCTACAGAAAAAACTTCCACTCTAACCCCATTTAGCCTTGCAATAAAATAATGTCCTAATTCATGTACAAAAACTATTACTGTAAGAAGTATTAAAAACCAAATTATTATCATTTATAATTGCCACTGTTAATTATATGTTTACTAATATTTCTCGCCTCTTTATCAACCAATATTATATCCTCTAAACAATTTACCTTTTTATTATAATTTTTATTTAATGCTTCTTTCAATATATCCATTATTGAATTAAAATTTATTTTTTTTTTAATAAAAGAGTTAACGGCTACTTCATTTATAGCATTTAAACTTATTACTGAGGCATGACCTTCATTAAGAGCTGATCTGCAAATCTCTATTGATTTAAAAACAGATGTATCTACTTCTTCAAAATTAAGGCTTTTAATTAAAGTTAAATCTAACTTTTTTATATCTGCATAAATTTTGTTAGGATAATTTAGAGCAAATGAAATCGGGCTTTTCATATCTGGCATACTTAAACCAGCATTCATTGACCCATCCTTATATTCTACAATACCATGTATTATTGATTCAGGATGAATTATAATATCTATATTTTTTTGATTAATATTAAATAAATATGCAGCTTCGATTAATTCTAAACCTTTATTCATTAAAGTAGCGGAATCAATACTTATTTTTTTTCCCATTTTCCAAATGGGATGATTGATTGCCTCCTCTAAAGATACTTTGTTTAAACTATTATAAGAAAAACCTCTAAAAGGTCCTCCAGAGCCAGTAATAATAACTCTAGAAATATTTTCAATTTTAGTATTATCTAAAATTTGATATAAAGTATTATGCTCTGAATCAATAGGTATAATTTTAGTTTCAGTATTTTGGATCTTGTTTAATAAAATAGGTCCTGCACATACAATTGACTCTTTATTTGCTAGAGCTATATATCTAGCATTACCAATAGCATTAAAAGTAGAATTTAGCCCCGCAAAGCCAGATATAGCAGCAACTAAAATATCAACTTTTCTTTTAGAAGCTTCAATAATTGCTTTATTTCCTGAAGCTACCTCAATATCATACTTTTTTAGTGCATCTTTTAGCCCATTATATTTTTTATTATTATTTATAATTGCTAAATTTGGCTTAAAATATTTAGCAGCATTAATTAATCCTGCTAAATCTTCATTACAAACAATAGTATCTATTTTAAATTCATTTTTATTAATCTTTATGATTTCCTGAGTAGATAAGCCTACTGAACCTGTAGCTCCAAAAATAGATATTAATTTTTTTTTATTTTTTTTAAGCATATATACTACAACCAATATATAAAATGATACCACTAATCATTAAACCATCTAATCTATCTAATAAGCCTCCATGTCCAGGAATCAATGTTCCGGAATCCTTAATCTGATGTTTTCTTTTAATCCAACTTTCAAATAAATCACCTAATTGTGTTGCTAAAGATAAAACAAGACCAAAATACAAACCTTTTAAAATAGGATATTCCTTTATATAAAAACATATTAAACTAATTAAAACCCCAAAAAATATTCCTAATAAAAACCCTGACCAAGTTTTATTTGGCGATAATGATGGACATAATTTTATACCACCAAAATACCTACCACAAATGTAAGAGAATGTATCAGTAGACCACACTATTAGAAGAAACCATAATATAATATCAGTTCCATCATGTAAGTGTCTAATTTCATATAAATATATAAATGGCAAACATAAATAAATAGGTCCAAAGATAATAAAAGATTTATTTATTTTTGATGTATTCTTTGAAAATAAATTTAATATAAAAATAATCATATAAAATATTATACTAAACTTAATACTTAATATGCTAAGCATAAAAATGATAACATTAAATAAGGACTTAGTGCATTTTAAAGTAATATTATTAATATCTTCCGTAATATTTACCCATTCATATGTTAGCAGAAAAATAATCGCGCATATGGTAAATAATAAAAAATTATTATTTAAGAATACTCCAGATAATACAATTATTACTAATACAAGAGATGATAAAATTCTTAAATATGAATTATTATGAATAAATTTATAATTCATTTAATTTACCAAACCTTCTATCCCTTGTTCCAAAACTTTTAAGAACTTTTAAATAAATATCATTATCAAAATCTGGCCAATTACATTTAACAAATTCATATTCAGAATAAGCAGATTGCCATAATAAAAAGTTACTTATTCTATATTCTCCACTTGTTCTTATTATAAGATCTGGGTTAGGAATACCACTTGTCATTAAATTTTTTTCAATATCTTTTAAAGATAACTTTTCAATTGACATATTATTTATACTAAATTCTTTATAGATATTAATTATAGCACTTCTTATATCTTCTCTACCTCCATAATCTAAAGCAATTATTAAATTCAATCCATCATTAGTGGATGAATTAATTTCTAATTCTTCAATTTTTTTTATAATACTTTTTTTTAACCTATCTCTTCTTCCTATAACTCTTAGCCTTATATTTTCCTTTAAAAAATTTTTTGCTTCATTGGTTAAAAACAAACTTAAGAGATTCATTAAATCATTAATTTCTTTTTTTGGTCTATTCCAATTTTCTGAGGAAAAAGCATATAAAGTTAAATAACTTATACCGCAATTAGTTGTGAATTCTACTATACTTTTTAAACGCTCAACACCCGCTTTATGACCAGAAATTCTTGGTAAACCTTTATTTTTTGCCCATCTGCCATTTCCGTCCATAATTATAGCAACATGATCTGGATACAATTAATAAACTCCTAATATAAAGATTTATACTTTCTTAATTTCTTCTTCTTTACTAAGAGATAATGTCTCAATTGATTTAATTGATTCATTTGTTAAATTTTGAATTTTATCTGCCATTTCTCTTTGTTCATCATCAGTATAAGTATTAGATTGATGAAGCCTTTTAAGAAGATTCATAGAATCTTGTCTTACATTTCTAACCGCAATTTTTGAGTTTTCGGCATACTTTGAGGCTGTTTTTGCCAGTTCAATTCTTCTTTCCTCATTAAGTTCAGGCATTATGATTCTAATAATAGATCCTTCTGTTTGGGGATTTAAATTTAAGCCAGACTCATGTATACCTTTTTCAATTAAAGCGATATTATTTACATCCCATACTTGAATAGAAACCAATTTTGCTTCTGGTATTGAAACTGTAGCCAAGTCTCTAAGTTTCATGACTTGTCCGTATGCATTTACATTAATTGTTTCAAACATATTTGCACTAGCTCTACCAGTACGCAAACCAGAAAACTCGGTTTTAAGTACCTCTAAAGAATTATTCATTCTTCTCTTAATATCATTTAAATCTATCTCTTCCATCCATTTTCCTTTTGTATTAATTAGAAATTATAGTTTTTACTCCCTCTCCATTAATAATAGAAGATAAAGCATTTTTTTCATTAATAGAAAATACTACTACTGGAATATTGTTATCTCTTGCTAGTGAGATAGCTGATGCGTCCATAATTCCTAAATTATCAGATAACACTTTTGAATAGGTTATATTATCGTACCTTTTTGCATCATTATTTTTATTAGGGTCACTAGTATAAACTCCATCAACTTGAGTACCTTTCATTAGAACAGTACAGTTCATTTCAGCGGCTCTTAGAGCAGCAGCAGTATCAGTTGTAAAATAAGGGTTTCCAGTACCTCCTGCAAATATAACTATTCTTTTTTTTTCTAAATGTCTAACAGCTCTTCTTCTAATAAAAGGTTCACAAACAGTTTGCATAGGAACTGCAGATAAAACTCTTGAAGCAACCCCTAATCTTTCTATAGAATTTTGAATAGCCATAGCGTTTATAACTGTTGCTAGCATTCCCATACTATCAGCTGTTCCTCTTTCTATTCCTTGAGAAACTCCTGCTACTCCTCTAAATATATTACCACCACCTACAACTATGCAAATTTCTGTTTTTGTTTTAGATAAAGAAACAATATCATACGTGATTTTATCAACTATTTCAGAATCTATCCCAAATTCTTTTTTCCCAAGTAATGCTTCACCAGACAACTTAATCATAATACGAGAAAAAATATTTTTCTCATCATGTATACTTTTATCTTTTGTTTCCATTAAAATCACATATTGTACTAATTATTTATTTGTTCAGCCACCTCTGTTGCAAAGTCTTTTTTCTCTACTTCAATACCCTCACCTAATATAAAATATTTAAAATCTTTTATTGATATATTACAAGAAAAATCTTTTTCTGCTTCTTTTATAATTTTTGCTACCTTAGACTCTCCGTCTATAACCCATATTTGATCCATAAGAGTTATTTCAGAATAAAATTTTGAAATTCTACCTTCCACCATTTTTTCAATAATATTATCAGGCTTACCAGAATCTTTAGCTTGTTCAATTAAAATACTTCTTTCTCTTTCAATAACCTCTGGATCAACATCATCTACACTTATAGCAATCGGTTTTGAGGCCGCAATATGCATAGCTAATTGTTTACCAAGCTCATTAATTTTATCAGCTGCACCATTACTCTCTATTGATAATATTACACCAATTTTTCCTAAGCCTTCATTAATTTGGCCATGTATATAAGATGAAAAAATATTATTATTAGTATTTTTTAATCTATGAGTTCTTCTTAGAACTATATTTTCACCAATAAGACCAATTAGGTCAGTTAGAGTTTCTTCTACACTTTTTTTACTGTCTAAATACTTAGCTTTTTTTAAATCTTCAATATTATTTCCATTAGCCAGGGCTATTTGTGATACATTTTTTGCAAAATTTTGAAAATCTGGATTTCTTGAAACAAAATCCGTCTCAGAATTTATCTCTACTAAAGCAGCTGCATCAGAATTAACAGAAACTGTAACTACACCATCAGCAGCAACTCTAGCAGATTTTTTTTCTGCACCAGAAATACCTTTTTTTCTTAACCAGTCAATTGATTCTTCTATATTACCATTCGTTTCAACTAGCGCGTTTTTACAATCCATCATACCTGCGCCAGTTTTGTCTCTTAATTCTTTAACTAATGTTGCTGTTACTCCAGACATAATTGTCTCCTTACTTAATTGCTATTTATCTGCTTCTTTATTATCAGAAACTGAAACATCTTCACTTTCATTAATACTTTCTTTAGCTATATCAATGTCTTTATTTTCTTTTTCCAGACTTACTTCTTTATTACTGTCATCTTTTGATTCAATATTTTTATCATCAGATTCAACAGACTCATCTGATTTATCTGTTATATTTAATTCTTCCTTAATTTGATCTGACGCCCCTATATCTTTACCAGACTCACTAAAAGATACTTGCAAACCATCTAAAATAGATTCAGACATTAGCCTACAATATAAAGAAATCGCTCTGGTAGCATCATCATTACCAGGTATTGGAAAATCTACGCCATCTGGATTACTATTAGAATCTATAACAGCAATTACTGGTATCTTAAGCACATTGGCTTCTTTAATAGCAATATGCTCTTTATTAGTATCTATAACAAATAAAGCATCAGGTAACCCGCCCATATCTTTAATACCTCCAAGAGAAGCCTCTAATTTATCTCTTTGTCTTTGGATTCCAACTAGTTCTTTTTTAGTCAATCCAGAGTCTTCCTTATTTAGTATTTCATCGTAATTTTTAAGCCTTACTATTGATTTTGAAATAGTTTTCCAATTAGTAAGTGTTCCTCCTAACCATCTATGATTCATGAAGTATTGGCCAGAATTAATTGCACTTTCAGCAATAATCTTTTGCGCTTGTCTTTTTGTACCAACAAACAAGACTCTACCTCCCCCCGCTGCTATATCTCTTATAACTTTGAGAGCGTTTTGTATTAATGGGTAAGTTTGTTGTAAATCAATAATATGAATACCATTTCGTTCACCAAATAAATAAGATTCCATTTTAGGATTCCATCTATTTAATTGGTGTCCAAAGTGTATTCCAGCTTCTAGTAATTCTTTCATAGTATAGTTTGGCAAAGCCATTGCTTATCTCCTTATCCGGTTAAACCGCCATGAAAATTGAGCTGTAAACAGCACCGGAAGGCTTGAATAAATTTAAGCCACTTTCATGTGCGAAATTTTGTTTGTTTTTACATCTCAAAAATGAATATCGCAAGTAATAATTAACTTTTTTAATTTTTCATAATTGGCTTTACAAAACTAACTTCTTTTGAATTCTCTATTTTTTCTTTAAATATAAATGGAGATTTTAAATTTTGCATAGTTTCTATTTTAATTATATTGCAATCTGCATCTTTAAAAATAATATGAATAGGATATTTTTTACAATCTTTCTCATCAGTTATGTTTAACTTTAAATCTCTAATAAATTTATTTATATCAAAAGTTTTATTTAAATTTATTTCAAATGATTGGATTAATTTATTTAGTTTATCTTCTAATAAATACATATCTCTAACTAAAAGCCTATTAGATCCATTTTCCTCCTTCATAATTGCAACTTTTAAATATAATTCTGTTCCAGAAATTAATAAGTCTCTCTTTTTCTGATAAATATCTGAATATATAATTACTTCATGCAATCCTGATATAGAAGAGATAACAACTCTAGCAAATCTCCCATTTCTAGAAGATCTCTCATTAACTTGAATAACAACTCCTACTGTGGAGACTATAGAGTCAGAATTTAAATTTATTTCTGATATTTCACTAATTCCAATATGATTTAATATATTTTTGGATGAGTTTAAAGGATGTCCAGAATAATAGAAGCCTAAGGAATTTCTTTCCTTTTCTAGTTTTTCTTTTTCATTCCATTCCTCTACTTCAGGTAACTTCCATATCTCATTAAGATTAATAGTATCTCCAAAAATATTTTCTTGTCGATTATGTTTCTCTCCTGAAGAATTTATTGTTAAATCAACTAGTACCTGAGCAGACATAAATGTTTGCTTTCTATTTGAGTTAATTGAGCTAAATGCACCTGATAATGCTAAATTTTCATAATGAGACTTGCTTAATAAATTTGCATCCATTCTACTAGCAAACTCTAATAAATTTTTATATTTTCCATTATTTTTTCTATTCTCAATGATAACACTCAATGCTTTATTACCAATATTTTTAATACTACATAACCCTGTTCTAATACAAAAAATTCCTTCTTCATTTTTTTCTAAGTTATAATTTAACTCAGAATAATTTATATCGGGACCTAATAATTTAATATTTAGCCTTGAAAGCTCATTTCTATATATATTCACCTTATCTGTTAATTCAGCATCGAAAGTCATAAGTGCAGATAAAAATATTTCTGGATAGTTCGTTTTAAACCATGCTGTTTGATAAGCAATAAGCGCATATGCTGCTGCATGACTTTTATTAAAACCATACCCGGCAAAGCGAGCTATTAATTCAAATATCTTAGAAGATAACTTTTTATCGATATTATTTTTTAAAGCTCCTTCTATAAAACTTTCTCTTTGAGCGTCCATTTCAGATTTTATCTTTTTTCCCATAGCTCTTCTTAATAAATCAGCTTGACCGAGAGAGTAACCTGATAATTTCTGAGCTGCTTCCATCACCTGTTCTTGATAAATCATTATTCCATAAGTTTCTTCTAATATAGAATTCAGTAATGGGTGTAATACTTCAACATTTTCAATACCATGTTTTCTATTTATAAAAGAAGGAATGTTATCCATTGGTCCTGGCCTATATAAAGCAACAACAGCTATTATATCTTCAAATCTATCTGGTTTTAATTTTGATAAAACATCTCTCATTCCCTGACTTTCTAATTGAAATATACCTATAGTTTCACCAGTACTAATTTCTTTATATGTTTTATTATCATCGAGTGGAATCTGGTCTAATCTGAATGAACTATCTTGTTTTTTTAATAAAAAAGAAGCCATATCAAGTATTGACAAAGTCTTTAATCCAAGAAAATCAAATTTTACCAAGCCCGAAAGCTCCGTATACTTCATATTATATTGTGTTGATGGTATCTTAGATTTTGGATCTTTATATAAAGGTATTATTTCAACTAAAGGTTTATCTCCAATTACTAATCCTGCAGCATGAGTTGCTGCATTTTTTAATAAACCTTCTAATTTTAATGAAATATTAAATAATTGAGATATTTCTTCGCCAGAACTAATTGCAGCTAGCAATTTGGGTTCAATATCTAAAGCTTCTTTAAGAGTTGTAGGTGAAGCTGGATTATTAGGAATTAATCTACATAATTCATCAACTTTTCCATATGGAATTCCTAATACTCTACCTACATCTCTTAACGCTCCCCTTGCCTGTAAAGAGCCAAAGGTTATTATCTGAGCAACACGATCTTGTCCATATGTATCTTGTACATGATTTATGACCTCATCACGTTTTGATTGACAAAAATCTATATCAAAATCAGGCATAGAAATTCTTTCAGGGTTTAAGAAACGTTCAAATAGCAAATTATATTTTATTGGATTTAAGTCTGTTATACCAAGAGACCAGGCAACCAGTGAACCAGCTCCAGAACCTCTTCCAGGTCCAACAGGAATATTATTTTCTTTAGCCCAATTTACAAATTCTGCTACAATTAAAAAATAACCAGAAAAACCCATATTAGAAATTACATCAAGCTCATAGGACAAGCGTTCAAAATAAATATTTTCCTTATCTGTAATAACTTTTGAATTTTTTAACCTTTCTTTCAAGCCTATTTCACTATAATTTATTAAGGCTTGATGCTCGCTTATATCTAGTTTTTCTGGATAAGAAGGTAAAGATGGTTGTTTTTCCTCCAATAAAAAACTACACATGTTTGCTATAAGGACTGAATTACTTATTGCTTGTGGTAAATCCGAAAATAAATTAACCATTTCTTTTTCAGATTTAAAATAATGATCCTGAGTAATTCTATTTCTATTTACATCACTAATAGTAGTCCCATCAGAAATACACAAAAGGCAATCATGCGCTTCATACATATCCTCAACATCAAAATAAATATTATTAGTGGCTATAATAGGTATAGAGTACTCAGAGGCAATTCTTAAGAATTTATTCTCATATATTTTTTCTTTTTCTAATCCATGCCTCATGATTTCCATAAATAATCTTTCTGGAAAATATTTTTTGAATAAATTAATTATATTATTTAATTGACCTTTCTGATCAGAGATAAAATAATTCATTATAGGACCATATATCCCTCCTAATAAACAAATAAGACCGTCAGAATATTTAAATAAAATATCTAATGAGATAGGTTTTTGAAGTCCATTCTCTTGATCTAAAAATGATTTACTTATTAGAAAAGATAAATTTTTCCAGCCAATATCATTTTTAACGAGCAATAATATTTTACATTTGGAAGCGCTTCCAAAATTATCATTTTCTTCTTTAATTTCAATATCTAAAATAGAGCCTAAAATAGGCTGTATTCCCTTTTTTGCTGCTTTCAGAGAGAATTCTAATGCACCAAATAAATTACCATTATCTGTTAAAGCTAGTGCGGGCATATTATTATTTTTTGCTAGCTCAACTAAATCATCAATTTTAATCGCCCCTTGGGCTAAGGAATAAGATGATCTACATCTAAGGTGAATAAATTTATTATTTTGCATTCTTCAATAATATCTGAATTCACTACATTTTGAAATTATAAATTATATTATTTTTCCATTATCTACTTGGAAAATTATATCACATTTTTCAGCTAAATTATTACTATGAGTAGCTATAATTGCTGAGGTTTGTGCATTTCTTATACTATCCAATAATAAGTTAGATATTAATTCTGATGAAGAATTATCTAAATTACCTGTAGGTTCATCAGCAAGTATAAGTTTAGGCTTATTAATCATTGCTCTTGCTATTGCAACCCTTTGCTGTTCTCCACCTGACATAGCTGATGGCTTATGATCTAATCTGTGTTTTAATCCCATAGATGCAAGTATTTTTATTCCATTATTCGTAGCTTTATCTCTACTAAATCCATTAATCATTTGAGGTATTATTACATTTTCTAAGGCTGTAAATTCAGGTAATAAATAGATTTTTTGGTAAACAAAGCCTAGTGAATTTCTCCTTATTATTGTTCTTTCAGAATTATCAAGATTATTAGTTATTTTATTATTAATAAAAATTTTTCCCTTATTAGGTTTTTCTAACAATCCTGCTAAGTGCAGAAAAGTAGATTTTCCTGATCCAGAAGCTCCTATCAAAGCAACAATACTATTATTTTTCAATTTAAAGTTTACGGAGTCTAATACATTAATGGTACTTTTACCTTGTTTAAATTTATGAGTGACATTTTGAAAATTTAATATTATTTTTTCATTTTTAGGCATGTCTTAAAACCTTAATGGGGTCTATTTTAGAAGCTTTCCATGCAGGATAAATTGTAGCAGATAAAGAAAGAATAAAAGCAAGTAAAACTACAAAAACAACCTCAGATAATATAATTTTAGAAGGCAAATTAGATAAAAAATAAATTTCTGCCGAAAACAGATTATTTCCTGTTAAACCTTCCAGTAATTTTTGAATTTTTTCTATATTTATAGAGAATAATAAGCCAATAATTAAACCAAAAGTAGTTCCTATAAAACCTATAGAAGAACCAACTATAACAAATATTTTTAAAATTGATTTATCTGTAACACCGATAGTTCTTAATATAGATATACTACTCTCTTTATCCCTTACTAACATGATCATTGAGGAAATAATATTAAATGCCGCTACAATTATAATTAGAGTTAAAATAATAAACATCACAGTTCTTTCTACTTCTAAAGCACTAGATAGTTGTTTATGCCTACTAGTCCAAGGCACAACAATATTACCTGGTTCTAAACTGTCTAATTTTTTCTTAATATTATAAGAGTATAAATCAGAATTATCAGGGTTATCATAAAATATTTCAATATGATCAACTTTATTATCTGTATATCCTATAAAATCTCTTAAATTATTTATACTCATAAATAAAACTGAAGAATCGTATTCATACATACCTAAATCAAATGTACCTGCAATATTAAATTTTTTAGCCAAAGGAGCGCTGCCAAAAGGAGTATTTAAACCAGTGGGAGATATTAAAGTAATTTTACTACCTTCTTTAAGATTTAAGTATTTAAATAATTTATGACCAATTATTACACTATTATCATTTGCAAAATTTGCAAAAGTATTACTAGAAATACTACTAAATAATAATTCATTACCTTTAAAATCATTCAAAGAAAACCCTTTCGCAAAAACACCTTTTGATCTTTGCCCTGCAGAAACCATTATTGTAGATTCTACTACAGGGATAACATTTATAACTTCTTCATTATCTGATAATATTTTATTAATATTAATTAAATTTATTATTTTTGAGTTTTCATTAATGAATAAAGAAGCATGTCCATTAAAACCAATTATTCTTTTTAACATTTCCTCACGAAAACCATTCATAACAGACATTACAATTATAAGAGTTGCGACACCTATAGCAATACCTATAAGAGAAAACCAGCTAACTACAGATATAAAACTTTCCTGCCTTCTAGCTTTTAGATATCTATATGCAATCCATAGCTCATAAGAAAAGATCAAAATATCATCCTATAATATTTTTAATAATACTATCTGTTTCATTAACAGATATTTCTATAATATTACCAGATTCTCTATTCAATAATTCAAAATAGCCATTTTTTATACCTCTAGGCCCAACCCTAATCTGCCAGGGTATCCCAATTAGGTCCATTTCTGCTAGTTTTATTCCTGCCCCTTCATCTCTATCATCATATAAAACTTCTATATTATTATTAATTAAGTAATTATAAATTTTATCAGATAATTCAGAACATAAAATATCATTTGCTCTCAAGTTAATTATACCAACAATATATGGAGCCACACTTTCTGGCCAACATATACCTTTTTCATCATGATGAGCATCTATTATAGCTCCTACTAATCTGGATACACCTATACCATATGAACCCATTTCTACAGGAGAATTATTACCTTCTATATTTGTAATGTTAGCATCTAAGGGTTTTGAATATTTATCTCCAAAATAAAATAAGTGACCTACTTCAATACCTCTAGTTTGCAACATATCGTCTTTTTTTACTGCATTTAAATACTTATCTTCATTATGTTTATCATCAGCTGCAGCGTAAAATGCAGTTAATTTATTAACTAACTTTGCTATTTTATCACTATCATCATACTTAATATCTGGTATTACTTCATTCAAAATATTTTTATCGATAAAAACGTCAGATTCACCTGTTTCAGCTAAAATAATAAATTCATGGCTCAAATCTCCACCAATTGGCCCTGTATCAGCCGCTACTGGAATAGCTTTAAGTTGCATTTTATTAAATATTCTTAAGTAACTTAAAAACATTCTATTATAACATTTGATTGAATCTTCCTTATTTTTATCAAAAGAATAAGCATCTTTCATTAGAAATTCTCTACCCCTCATAACTCCAAATCTAGGTCTAATTTCATCTCTAAATTTCCACTGAATATGATATAAACATAAAGGTAAGCTTTTATAACTCATAACATTCTTAGAGAAAATATCTGTTATCAACTCTTCATTAGTTGGCCCATAGATTAATTCATGCTCATGTCTATCTTTAAATTTAAGCATTTCCTTGCCATAATCTTCAAACCTACCGGATTTTTTCCATATTTCAGAGTCTTGAATTGTTGGCATAAGTAATTCTTGCGATATTAAGTTTTGTTCATTCCTAATTATATTTTCAATATTTTTTAGGACTTTATAACCTAAAGGCAACCAGGTATAAATTCCAGATGATGACTGTCTTATCATTCCAGCTCTAAGCATTAATCTATGAGAGGTAATTGAAGCTTCAGAAGGGTTTTCTTTTAAAGTTGGGAGAAATATTTTACTGCGTCTCATAATAAATCCTTAAAAATTAATAATTTAAGAAAGAGATATAATATTACTTTCAATTATTAAAACTGTTATATATGTGAGTATTAAAGTAAATATGCTAACATATATAAATTTTTTCCACAGATAAGTCTTTTCTGGAGCTCCAGAATCATGACCTAACTCAACATTATTAGGTTTTTTTACGCCCATTGGCAATGATATAAAAAATAATATCCACCATATAACAATATATACTATAAAATACTCAAATAGTGACATCTATACTTCTTCCAATTCTATTAAGGTCCCATTAAAAACTTTTGGATGAATAAATATTACAGGTTTTCCATGGGCTCCAATAGAAGGTTTGCCTGAACCTAATATAGTTGCTCCTTCTTTCTGCATTTTTATACAAGCCTTTAAAATATCTGGAACTTCATAACAAATATGATGCATGCCACCAGAAGGGTTTTTCTGTAAAAATTTTTCAATAGGAGAATTATTTCCAATAGGCTCTAATAATTCAATTTTTGTATTGTCTAATTCTATAAATACAGTCTTCACTCCATGATCATGTAAATCAATTGGACTTGATATTTTTGCCCCTAAAATATTTTTATATTGGTTAGCAGCATTTGATACGGAGGGAACGGCTATTGCCACGTGATTTAATTTACCTATCATTTTTCACCTACTTAATTTAAAATATTAATTTCTAACTTTAATAAAGGTTTTTTCATATAT
>CETH01184326.1_pt1 | contig 58982 bp, 52 predicted proteins | sample 361461 | NCBI WGS metagenome assembly CETH01 (sample SAMEA2622695, study PRJEB7988) | marine metagenome | isolation source: saline water (ENVO:00002010), including | reverse complement strand
TATATATATATATTGTAAATTTATTAATTATGAGAAGCCTAATTATATTTCGTCATGCAAGCACTAATCTAGCAACTCAATATCAGAGGGACTATGATCGTGAGCTCACACCAAGAGGAGTAAAAGATGCAGAGAAAATGGGTTGCTATTTATCAGATCAAAACTGCAAACCAGATTTAGTATTATGCTCATCTGCTATACGTGCTAAACAAACAGCTGAAATTGCTCACAGTAAAGGAAATTGGAAAAGTGTATTTTTTCTTGAGCCTAATATTTATGGTGGAGATCCATACTACCTTATAAACCTAATCAAAGAGCAAGATAAACGCTATAGTTCTATTTGTTTAGTCGGTCATGAGCCTAATTTTTCAGCATTTATTTCAAAAGCTATTAATACAACTTCATATATTGAGTTTACAACAGCCGCAATGGCAAAAATTGATTTTGACATTAAAGAATGGTCAAAAATAGATTTTGGAACAGGTAGACTTGATTGGCTGACTAATCCAAAACAGATCATATAAAATCTCATTCTACTTTAAATTTACTGAAATTATGATTAAGTTATAGGACTCTAACGTTTAAGGAATATTATGAAAAGATTTTTGATTACACTTTTTATATCAGGGCTATTTTCCCTTGAAATCAGCTCTATTGAACTAACATATGGACAACCATTTGAAGATGGTAATACACAAAACGATATCGGATTATTCTTATTAAATTGCGATACAAAAGCTTCTGTTGGACTAAGCTTTAAAATGCCTTTGAATGAAAAATCTTCATTAAAATATTTTATCCAATATGCAACATATACTAAGGATGTATGGGAAAACGATAACAACTATTATCATAATGTTAATTTAAACTTCTATAATACAGGATTAAAATATCATAGAGATTTTAGACTAAAGGGTAGACTTGTACTACACGCTGCTCCATTTCTAGGGATAATGGATACAAGAACAAAATCAGAGGATTTAATAGCGGCATTAGTTGATTTAAAAGAACAAGAAGAAATGAGATTATTTTGGGGATATGACTTAGGAGCATCAATTGATATGACTGAAAAATTATCCTTAATATTCAACTACAGTACTATACTTACAAATCTTGAAGATAAGAATTTACTCTATCAAGACGTAGCATTAGGTTTAGGATTTAATTTCTAATATTTTGAATTTATATCTTATTTATAATGCTATTCTTTTACCTTGGCTTGGAGTAGCTCTATTTATTTTTGTTTTACTATTTTTCATTACAGCCCCATATGGAAGATTCTCAAAAAAGAATTGGGGACCAACAATATCAAATACAGCTGGATGGATTATACAAGAAGCTGTATCTCCAATAGTTTTTGCTTATTTTTTTATTACGGGTCCATCAATAAAGAACCCTACAATGTGGGTGTTTTTCATAATATGGGTTGGACATTATTTTAATCGTAGTTTTATCTATCCATTTAGACAACATAAATCAAAAAAGTATATGCCTATTACTATTATGCTATCAGCTGTTTTCTTTAATATTATTAATGGATTTACAAATGGATACTATTTAGGTTCAATAGTTAGTAATGAATATAATAATTATTTACTTCAATCTAATTTCATACTAGGAATACTAGTTTTTCTAATAGGGTTAACTATCAATCTTAAATCTGACAATATATTAATTAAGCTTAAAAAACAAAACAAGGGATACCAAATTCCAGATGGCTTTTTATACCCCTACATCTCATGCCCTAATTATTTTGGGGAAATATTAGAATGGGTAGGTTTTGCTATTATGACATGGTCTTTACCTGGATTTATTTTTGCAGTTTGGACCATGGCCAATCTTATTCCAAGAGCATTTGCTCATCATAAATGGTACAACAATAAATTCAAAGAATATCCTAAAGATAGAAAAGTAATTATTCCTTTTATATTTTAAACTTTAGAATCCTCAAATTGTTCTTCTTCTGTGCTTCCTTTCATTGCAACAGTAGCACTCTTACCTTGAGTAATAGTATTTTGAACTTTATCAAAATAACCTGTTCCAACAAAACCCTGATGTTTAGCACATCTTAATCCATATTTTTCATTTTCGAATTCTTTTTCCTGCATATTTGAATAAGCAAGCATACCTGTTTCTAAATAATTTCTACTTAAAGTAAACATTCCAAGATTAAGATTATGCCATCCTGCTAAAGTAATAAATTGATATTTATATCCCATTTCAAATAATTGTTCTCTAAAGGTTCTCATTGTTTCTTCATCAAGATTTTCTTTCCAATTAAATGAAGGAGAACAATTATAACATAATAATTTACCTGGGAATTTTTCATGTATAGCATCTGCAAATCTTTTAGCTTCTTCTAAGTTAGGCTTAGCAGTTTCACACCATAATACATCTGCATATGGAGCATATGATAAGCCTCTATCAATAGCTTGATCTAAACCATTATTAACATAGTAAAAGCCTTCATTGGATCTCTCTCCTGTTAAAAATCTCTGATCTCTTGAATCAATATCATTAGTAATCAAATTTGCTGCGTTTGCATCAGTTCTTGCAATAATAACACTTGGAACATTCATAACATCAGATGCTAATCGTGCTGCAACAAGCTTACTTACTGCTTCTGGCGTAGAGACAAGAACCTTACCACCCATATGACCACATTTTTTTGCTGAAGATAATTGATCTTCCCAATGGACAGAAGCAGCTCCAGCTTTAATCATAGCTTTCATTAATTCAAAAGCATTCAAATTTCCACCAAATCCAGCTTCTGCATCTGCTATAATTGGAACCATCCAATCTATATCATTTTTTCCATCAGCCCAATGTATTTGATCTGTTCTTAATAAAGAATTATTGATTTTTTGAACAAGCTTAGGAACTGAATCTACAGGATACAAACTTTGATCTGGATACATTGCTCCTGCAGTATTATTATCACCTGCAACCTGCCACCCTGAACAATAAATCGCTTTCATACCCGCTTGTACCTCTTGAATAGCTTGGTTACCAGTTAAAGCACCGAGTGCACATACAGGAGAATCTTCTTCTTGCAATAAATTCCAAAATTTTTCTGCACCTAATTTAGCAAGCGTATTCTCAACTGTTACAGAACCTTTCAAATCTACAACTTCTTCTGCAGAATAAGGTCTTTCAATCCCTTTCCATCTAGGATTATTTTCCCAATCATGCTCATACTGCTTAATCAATTCTTCTCTATTATTCATTATTATTATATCTCCTTATATATGGTTGTATGCAGGCAGTGTTAAAAATTCATCAAATTCTTCTTTTAATATCATTTCTTTAAATAGACTCATAGCAAGATTAAATTTTCCAGAATCAAATCTATCTTGTCCAATTTCATTTTCAATATTTTTCAACTCTTCATCAAATATTTTTACAATTAAATCTTGATTAATTTTTCTTCCATCATCTAATTCAGATTCATGTTTTAGCCATTGCCATAATTGAGATCGTGATATTTCTGCTGTTGCTGCATCTTCCATTAAATTATATAAAGGAACACAACCATTCCCTGATAACCAGGCTTCAACATATTGTAGACCAACTTTTATATTATCACGCAATCCTAATTCTGTTATTTGGCCATCTGGAACTTTCAATAAATCTTTTTGAATTATATTAGGATTATCAATCATTTTATTAATTTGATTAGCTTCTGGCATAACACTATTAAATGCATCAAGCGCTATAGGAGCAAGTCCAGGATGAGCAATCCAGGTTCCATCATGTCCTGCATCTGCTTCTCTTTGTTTATCATTTTTAACAAGCAACATTGCTCTTTGATTTGCATCTAAATCATTTTTAATTGGAATTTGAGCAGCCATACCTCCCATTGCATGGGCCCCTCTTTTATGACACACATACACTAACTGTTTAACATAAGAATTTAAAAAATGTCTTTTCATCGTTACCTGTGAACGATCAGGAAGAACATAATTTGAATGATTTTTAAATTTCTTTATAAAACTAAATATATAATCCCAACGTCCGCAATTAAGTCCTGCAGAATGATCTTTTAATTCATAAAGAATTTCTTCCATTTCAAAAGCAGCTAATATGGTTTCTATAAGAACCGTTGCTTTAATAGTTCCAATTGGAATATTCAAAAGATTTTGAGATTCAACAAAAATATCATTCCATAGACGTGCCTCTAAATGACTTTCTAATTTAGGTAAATAAAAATATGGACCTGTTCCAGAGTTAATAAGTTGATGTGCATTATGAAAAAAATATAATCCGAAATCAAAAATTGAAGCAGAAATAGACTTCCCATCCAATAAAACATTTTTCTCTTCAAGATGCCAACCTCTAGGTCTGACCATTAAAGTTGCAATCTTATCATTTAAAGAATAAAACTTCTGATTTTTTGGATTAGTATAACTTATTGTTTTATTATTTGCATCTAAGAGATTTAATTGCCCATTAATAATATTTGACCAAGTAGGAGAATTAGAGTCTTCAAAATCAGCCATAAACACTTTGACTCCACTATTTAAAGCATTAATAATCATTTTCCTATCTACAGGCCCTGTAATTTCAACTCTTCTATCTTCTAAATCCTTAGGGATTGGAGAAACTTTCCAATCAGAAGTTCTAATAGATTCTGTAGAGTTTAAAAAATCAGGAAGATTACCATTATCAATAGATAACTGCCTTACTTTTCTTTGATTTAATAAATCTTTTCTTCTATTTGAAAATTGATGTTCTAACTTAAAAATAAAATCTAAAGCCTCTTTTGTTAAAATCTCATCTATACGAGCAACATCTTTAGAGTTATTAACTATAAGAGATTGATTAAGAGCAATATTTGACTCCATAAATTATCTCCAAGAATATATAATTAGGGTGATTCCGCTTTTATAAATTATGCGACTATAACTTAATAGTCAAATCAAAAATCTATTTTATAAATTTTCCCATGGACCTGTAATAGCAAAAGTCATAGTAGGATTATAAATATTTACAAATAAAGTAGAGCCATTAGGGGAGAAAGTTAATCCTGCAAACTCTTGATTATTTAAAGCATTATTTGCTAAATAATAAATAGAACCATCAGATTTTATGCAAACTAAACGATCTGTGCCTTTCCCATCTTCACATAAAATAATATCTCCCTTTGGTGAAATAATAATATTATCAGGCATATTTAAAACATCTGAATTTTTAGACTCATAAAAAAGCTCAATGCTCCCATTAGATGCATCATAAGGAATATAACGCCATATCTGACCACATTTTTTCTCTCCTCCTGTAGTAGCTGTAAAATAAATAATATTATTTGAACAGAATATACCTTCTCCTCTTGCAAAGGTTGCAGCTCCCTTATTTTTTCCTCTGTATCTTAAATCATCATTAGGAGAATTCACATTATTAATATCAATCCATTTAACATCATACTTTTTTCCAACTTTAATATTATCATTTTTCCAATTAGAGGTATCAACTCCTCTGAAGCCTTTAAAGGATAGTACCTGAAGCTTTCCTCCTTTTGATAATTTATTTTTCACATTAGGAATGAATCTATAAAACAAACCATCAGACCTATCTTCTGTTTGATATACATAGCCATTAGTTTTATCAAAAGCAATACCTTCATGTCTAAACCGTCCCATATCCTTTAAAGGAATTGCGCGTGTTAAACTTGGTTCTAACGAAGGCAAAACTTCAAAATTATAACCATGACTTTTTGTTATCCCTTCTCCTTCTTTTCGTACTGTTTCTTCACAAGATATCCACGTATTCCAAGGTGTTTTGCCACCACTGCAATTCACCAATGTGCCTGCTAGACTTAAATATTCACTTTCTTTTTTTTGAGTTTTTAAATTATACACAATACTTGTTGTTCCTCCAAAACAATGGGTTTTTTTATTATCAATATCATAAAACTTATCAGCATTTTTATCCTTATATGATTGATAATTTTCACCATAATAATTATTTTTAAAAAAAGTTGAAAGTATTGGGACATGACCAATTTCATGATTACGAATAAGAACAACTCTATCTTTTGATAATTCAAGACAAGTCATCCCATCAGCACTAGGAGGAACTAATAAACCATCATTCATTATATCTCCTTCTTGAGATATAATAGAATATGTAAATCCTGGAGGTAAATCTAAAATGCCATTAGAATCTTCAACTAGTCCTTTAAGATTATTTTTATTACGATTATCGGCATATAGATTAGGAATAGAAGAAAGTCCAAAGGCTAATAAAGAGAATTTTTTAATAAATTCTTTTCTATTCATAGATTATCAAGAATCTAAAATATTATTAATAATTGCTATAACATCAACAACATCAACAAAACCATCTATATTAGTATCATTAGCATACATTTGATATGGAGACATCATAATATCATCTATAATAAAATTTATAACAGCAACTACATCTACAATATCAATACTACCATTATTATTACTATCACCAATAGCGGGAACATCTTTTTTAGTGATACAAATTCCACCCAACATAGACATTCCTCCTGTATATATTGCATCAATATATTCTCCAGTATTATTAAAAATATGAATACTTCCATCTCCTCTACCTGAAACATAAATATTTTCGCCATCATGAGATACATCAACACCGTGTAAAGTGTCAAAAGAAGGATCGGTAGTAACCCACTCTAGCTGGAGGTTGTTATTATTAAAGCGTATTGCAGCTAAGCCTTCTGTTTCATATAAATTATCACCACTCAAAGCAACATAGACAATATCATCTACAGGTGACTCTTTTATATGCCAAGGACCACTATAATCACCTAACTCAATCGAGTCAATTAATAACATGGAATCACTATCCCACATTTGCAATTCACCAGGGAGAACACTACTTTCACCCGTAAATGGATTATACCATGTGCCTGCTGAACATGAAACGAATAACTTATTTCCAACTGATAAGCATTGAATAGGTTTTAATCTTTGAGTTACCTGGTCTTGCGGGTTACCTATAGATGGATCCATAGATACACCTTCAACTAAATTATCATGAACATTAATTTTATATAACCAATCAGCTGTATTACTTGCTGTATATACCTCTGTACCATCTTCATTTATTGCTAATCCATGTGGTGCAGGTGAGGCTATTTCATATTCACTAATACCTGAAGCTGTTAAACCCATAGGAGAATAATTTAATGAATGAATTATTTGTGAATTTGAACTAGGCATCATATCACCCATTCCATTCATAGGCATCATTCTTGAAGAATAAATTCTTTGCATCTCTGTATCTATTGCAAGAATAGCTGGCGCATCACCAATAAAATAAGAATCTATTAATGTATTATCAATTAATGAATATTGTGCTATATAGCCACTAGCTATTGTTGTTGTAAACCAATACCCTAACTGCTCATCCATAACAATAAAATGAGGCGTATTAACATCATTATCATTCATATTATCCATACACATATCCATCATCCACATACAGCCAGCCATTTCACAATCCATAGAATTCTCATAGTCCATACAATCTGAAACAGATGTTTCCATACACATACCCATCATCCACTCACATCCCTCCATCATATCACACATAGTCGAATCTTCATAATCCATACAATTATCATTAGATTCCATACAATGATCATCCATCCACATACAACCAGCCATTTCACAATCCATAGAATCCTCATATTCCATACAATCTAAATCAGATGTTTCCATACACATACCCATCATCCACTCACATCCATCCATCATATCACACATAGCCGAATCTTGATAATCCATACAATCCATATTTTGAGAATTTTGCATCTCAGTTGCGATGAGCATATCAATCTCATTAGTTTCGGTATTAATAATACCAATCTGATCTTGCATTTGAATTGTGATATATAATCTTTCGCTAGGAATCTGACAAATCAGATAGCCTAAAAACATTAGAAATATTTTTGGTGTACAATTCTTAATCATTTCTCTCTCTATTATATTTATAAATATACATAAAAAATATTAAAGTTAATAAAACTAGAATGTAAAATTTTGTTATTAATGCAGTACCTCAAATCCATCTGAAAAATCAATAGTTTCTATCTTAATTTTATGATTATATAAACTTAAAAAATCTGATGTTACATTTTTAATAAATAAATCTCTCTTAGAACTGTCAACTAAATTAATTGTGCATCCACCAAATCCACCTCCCATAATACGACCGCCATAAAACCCTTCTTGCTTATTTGAAAGTTTAATAATTGCTTCAATTTCATTACAGCTAACCTCATAATATTTTGATAAACTTTCATGTGAATTATTTAAAAGATTACCAGCACCTATTAAATCTCCTTTTTCAAAACAACCCTTCATCAATAAAACTCTTTTATTTTCAGAAGCAACATGGTATAAACGATTATATAAAGTTTTATCACTTTTTATACTCTCTAATAATTCAACTGTTATTTCATTCATAGATATACTTTTTGATAAAGTTTGATTAAGCTTTTTTAAACCGAGCTTACATTCATCAACTCTTTCATTATATTTTGATTCAACAAGTTCTCGCTTTACCATACTATTAATAATTACCCAACTAACACCTTCAATATTCATATTACAATAACTATGATTTAGATTATAAAAATCAATTATCAACGGTTGAGATTTTTTAGAAAAGATAGAAGCGTATTGATCTAAAACACCACTTTGGATTTGTAAATAATTATTTTCGACTCTATTTGATAATTTTAAAATTAAATAAAAATCAATTTTAAAATCATATATATGCAATAAAGCTCCAATTAAAGATACCTCAAGAGCAGCTGAACTAGAAAAACCAAAACCAATCGGGATGTTCCCTTTAATTAATATATCTGCTCCATTTTGTATATTAAATTCATCTTTAATAACCTGGATACACCCTAACGTATATTTTTCCCACAAATCTAATGATTCTAAATCACTTAATGTAGTAGATATAGTCTCATTAAAGTTAGATGAGTATATATTAATTTTTTTATCAGTTCTTTTTTTTGCAACTGTACAAATCCATCTATTAATTCCAATAGGCATAGCAAAACCTAAATTATAGTCAGTATGCTCACCTATAAAATTAATTCTTCCTGGGGCAATAACCACTGCATTACCTTTAGCATTAAATTGCTCTTTGAATTCTCTTTGGGCTACTTCTGCTAAATTATATTTTGATATTCTATCCATTCTAATTCTTGTTTTGTATTTAATCCTACCAATCTTCTCCAATCAGATATACATAATGAAGATACATTTTTGTTATTATCAATAAGTAAATTAATAATATCCGTAAAATAAATTTCTTTAGTTTTAGGGTTTGATTTTATATCTTTTATATAATGCTGCAGGATTGAAGATTTAAAAAGATAATGAGAACAAAATAATTCTGGAATTGATTTTTCTTCTTTTGTAGCATCCATTTCTTCAATACATTTAATTATAGTACCACTATCATCACGAATAATTCTAGCATAAGGGAATTTTTTTTCTTTAAAAATAGAAGTCAAAATTGTTAAATCACTATCATGTTTAATGTGTTCATCATACATTCTAGATATATTATCATAGCCAACAAAAGGACAATCTCCAACAAAAACATAAATATATTTATATTTTTTAATTTGTGTTAGGGCCTGTATAACAGCATGCCCTGTCCCTTTAGGATTATTTTGAAAAATAAATTCTACTAAGTGATTATATTTATTAAAAAAAGCTATATCTAGAGGATTTACAATAAGGTTAACATCAATGTTTTTTTTTCTAAAATCATCTATAAGCCAAGATATAATAGGGCGTTTTTTTACTTTAACTAAGGGCTTTGGAATTCCCATATTCATTCTAGTTCCTTTACCTGCTGCTAAAATAATAGCTAAAGTTTTATTGTTGGCCATTAATAATATTTATAAAAGTTTCTGACCCTTTTCTAAGAGTTCTTTCTTGAGTTTTAAAATCAACTTCATAAAGACCAAATTTCATATCATATCCTTCTGCCCATTCAAAATTATCCATTAGTGACCAATAAAAATAACCTTGAATATCAGTCCCTTCTTGAATTGCTTTATGCATAGCATAAATATAACGTTCTATAAATAAACTACGCCTATTATCTTTATAGTCCGCTATACCATTTTCAGTAATTATAATAGGTTTACCTATTTTTTCAGCTTCTTTAATAGCTCTATAAAAACCTTCTGCATAAATAGGGTATGGCATATCTGTCATAATATCATCTTCCATATATTTATTTTCAAAAAATTCATATTTATCAAATTTGAATTTTAGATAATTATGAGAATAATAATTAAGCCCAAAAAAATCAGTTGCTAAAGCGGCTTTATTTGATGAATAATAAAGTTTTACAAGAAAGGGGTAATTAATATTTATTGTACCTGTTTTTAAATAAGAAAGAGCAATACCATTATAAATTTTATTAGTTACTATACAAACAATCCAATCTAATAAATGCCATTTTCTATATGGATCAAATTGCATAATATTTTTTACTAAACCTATCTGACAATTAAGTCCATTAGGCATATTTTTTAATTTATGATAAACAGAAGTATGAGCAATTAATAAATTTTTAAGGACTTCAACTGTCAATTGAGGAGATTTAGAACCAGGAGGAAAAACACCTGCAAAATAACCCATTACTGAATACACCTCAGGCTCATTAATAGTACACCAAATCTTTACTTTATCACTAAATATGGGAAAAATTTTCTCGCAAAAAGATACAAAAAAATCAATATTATCCTCTTTTTCAAAACCACCCAACTGATCAAACCAAATAGGATTTGTAAAATGGTGTAAAGTTATAACAGGAGTAATATTTTTCTCTAACAGCGAATCAACTACATCAACATAATGGTTAATTGCTTCTTGATTGTATTCATCTTTATCTGGTTGTATCTTACTCCATTCTAAAGATATTCTATAATGTGTAAGACCTAAATTTGTTATAAGCTTAATATCATCTTTATATCTATTCCAATGATCGCATGCAAGATTTGCTTTTTGATTATCTTTAATTCTAGGAGCATTATTTTCATCCTTACTATTTTCCCAATTATACCAATTATTATTTTTACAATTACCTTCAACCTGATGAGATGCAGTTGCCGTTCCCCAATAAAAAGAATTTGAAAATTTCATATTAGAAGTATCAATTTTATCCCAATTCCATTTTAATTCAGAATGCCAAAACAACATATGAAAAATAAATAATAAATAAATAATACATACTATAATAAGAATTATCATCATATTTCTTGATCCTTAGGATATGTTTTAATCATAAACAATATAGAAAGTCCACATAAAAACCAAATACCATTAGCAATGTTAAAACCCATCTGTCGTCCAAAATTTAAAATAAGAAAGCTAATAATAAAGGGGCCTAAACCACGTCCAAGATCATCTGCTAAATTATATAATGCAAATGCAGTCCCTCTATTATTTGATTGATTTACATTCATTAAAACAGCTTTCATATTAGGAGCTGTGATAGTGATAAAAAAACCAGAAAAAACGCCTAAAACAATAGGGTATGCTATACTTAAATCAGTCATAGATAAAGGCTTCATATTAATTAAAAAACCCGTTGGAATCATACCTAAAAATGTACAAGTAGCAGATAATAATGGCTGATACTTAGGATTAATATTATATAGTTTATTACCTAAAAGCCCACCTATAAATCCACCCATCATTGCAGATAAACCAATAACAGATACAACAAGTGTTGCTGCTTGAATAGAATACCCAATATCTTGAGAAAGATAGTCTGCTAAATAAACAAAAAAAACTGCCCAAGGAACCGTACCAAACATGCCTTGTAGAAAAACTAGCATATTTGTTTTTTTTGAAAGTAACTTTTTTAATGAAATGAAATTAATAGCTGATAATTTAGAATGATTAAAATCTGATTGTCCTCTTTCAGGTTCAGTGCCAAATATAATATATAAAAAAAGGATAATAAAATTAGGGATAGCTACAATAACAAAACAAATCTTCCACCCTAATACAGGACCAGTCATTCCAGCAAGAAGCTGACCACCTGCAATACCAAGCCCAACAACTAAGCCAAGATAACCTGTAATAGCAGAACGCTTACTAGCAGGAAAATAATCTCCTATAAGGGAATAAGTAATTGGAATAATAGCACCAATTCCAATGCCAGTTAAAGCTCTTAACCAAAAAAATTGAGAATAAGTAGTCACAAAACCAGTTAATAGACATGGAATTTCTCCAAATAAAATGGCAATAATTAATAGCTTTTTTCTTGAAACTATATCCGTTAAATAGCCAAAAAACAATGTTACAAATCCACCAATAAGCCAAAAAACAAGTGAAATTTCACCCCCTAACTTTATGTCTCTTTGAATATCATTAAAGCCAAAATCCAATGCAATTTGTGTTAAATTTGGACCCATTAAATTCTGATCAGCAAATAAAAAGAAAGAGAGTAAAAATAAAAGCGCTAAACTTAAATAATCAGAAAAACTAAGGGATGATACATGATTATCTTTAGTCATAAAAAATGGTTACCATTGATTATTATCAAGTCCTTTTTTAATAATAGAACTAGCCATTTTTAAACTCCATTTTTGTGGAATAATAGAAGTAAACAACTTTACAAAACGATTAATTTTTCCATTAATAATAATAAATTTTCCTTTATCATATGCTTTAAGAGATTCTTGGACCACAGCCTTAGAAGTCATCAAATAGCCGGGAACAGTCTGAGAACTCATATGAGCTCTTTTATTAAAATTTGTTTTTGTATATCCTGGGCATACTCCTAATACATGTATATTTTTATGCCTATATTCTTCATATAAACTCAATGTAAAGGATGTAACAAATGCTTTTGTTGCTGCATAGATACCAAAATACGGGATAGGCTGGAATGAAGCAAGAGAAGAAATATTAATAATGCCGCCCTTTTTATTTTGAACCATATCTTTTAAAAATAAATGACTTAAATGAACTAAAGAGCAAATATTAAGATTTATCATTTCTTCATAATTTTCCATTGAACTATCAAGAAATTTTCCAGAATAACCAAAACCAGCATTATTAATTAAAATATCTACATTTAATCTTTTCTTTTTTACTTGATTATATAATTGTTCAGAAAAATCCTTTGTTGATAAATCTCCTGCAATAACATGTGTATTATTCATTTTAGAAGCCATTTCAATTAATTTTTCTTCACTTCTTGCAGTTAAAATTAATATAGCACCCAGCTTATCTAATTGATATGCAAATTCTTCACCAATTCCAGATGAAGCTCCTGTAATTAGAATAGTTTTACCTTTATATCTTTCCATTTTATTATTATTGAATTTTGTTTAATATACGTTATATATGAGCAATACTAAATTTACATCGTTCAAAGATTTTTATCCATATTATTTATCTGAGCATAAATCGAAAATTAATAAAATTTTACATGGGATTGGTACAATAATAGGATTATGTTTTTTATTCTATACTATATATACTGAACAATACAGACTTTCCCCTTTATCTTTGCTTTTTGGTTATACATTTGCATGGATTGGACATTTTATTTTTGAAAAAAATAAACCTGCAACATTTAAACATCCTATATATAGTTTTATAGGAGACTGGGTAATGCTAAAGGATATTATAATTAGAAAAATTAAATTATGAAAAAAATCATTTTATATATCATACTATCTTTTATGTTACAAAACTGCGCTGTAATGATTCCTTTTAAAGACTTACCTAGGCCTGATGGAAAATTTTTAGTGGGTACGGATGTTTTTGTTTTAAAAGATGTTAATAGAGAGGAAATATTCACAGAAGCAACAAATGATTCGAGAAAAATAGTAGTTCAAGTATGGTATCCATCATCAGAAGAAGGGGATTCAATTTACCCTTATCTAGATTATCCTGATATTAGAATACCATATATTGCAAAACGTTTAGGTGTAAAAGAACGTCTTATTGAACATATCAATAAAGTAGAAGCAAACGCATATTACAAATCAAAACCTATACAACAAGAATTTCCAGTAATTATTTTTTCACATGGACTTGGAGGAAATAGAACTCAAAACACTGCGAACATAGAATCCTTAGCTAGTAATGGATATGTTGTATTTGCTATAGAACACACATATGATGCTAATATTACAATATTTAATGATTCAACATATATAGAATTTAATTCATATTTATCAGAAGATGTTAGCATAGAAGAATTTTACAAAATTAGAATCCCCCAAATTAAAACAAGAGCAGATGATATATCCTTTATGATTGACCAAATCGTTCAATTTAAAGAACAAGGCTTTTATATTGGAGAAATATGTAATATTAATAATATTGGAATATTTGGGCATTCTTTTGGAGGGGGAACAACTATTGTAAGCTCTTTTTTAGATTCTAGAATCGATGCATGTTTAAATTTAGATGGATGGCTTGAGCCTATCACAAAAAATATAATTAATTCAGGTATAAACATTCCTTTTTGCTATATTGGACAAGAACAAAAACAATGGAATGGAGCCCCTTATAATGAAGAATTATTATTAGATTTTCATGCTAATAACAAAAATGACTCTTATATTATAGAAATAAAAAAATCTCATCATTTTGATTTTGCAGATATCCCATACCTTACTAGGACTACAAGATTAATGGGGTTATCAGGCAAACCTGGGAAAACTCTTACTCTAGACTTAAATAAAACTATCACTAATTTTTTCAATTTTTATCTTAAAGGACAAAAAACAAATTGGTATGATAACCTTGAAAACAACTATAATACTAAAATACATTCAAAATGAAATACTTAAAAATATTTTTCACACTAATTTTATTTTCATGTAATGAACCAGAGGTATTTTCATGCCCTGGAGGACAAACAGAAGATATATGTGGTGCTTGTTGTAATAATTCTAGTATTGAATGTAGTACTGGACCAAATAAAGGAGTTATGGATGCATGCGGAACATGCTTTGGAGAAGTTGAAAATGAAGCTCAATGCTTAGTGGCATGTGAAGATGACAACCAAGATCAATGTTCTTCTGTATTATGTGAAGATGAAACAGCCGGTAATTACAATCTCCCAATAGAAAATATCGAATGTCCTTGTAATTATAATTATAGCTTATTAGAAGTTGAATGTTGCGAACAAAATGATTGTAATTATATAGTTGATTGGAACTATAATGGGACATGCTATATATTTATTGATAACCCAGTACTAGAAATAGATTTGCAATTTTTATTAGAAGATGATTTTTGTCATGGTGATTCTGGTTGCAATAATTATACCAATAGAGAGTGCTGTGAAAATATTACAGATTCTTCTTGCGTTGATTCTCATGAATTATCATGTGAGTGGATTGCCACATTTACTACTCAACGCTGTAGACCAATATATTTTGTAAATACATCTGAACAGGATATTACCATAACAACAATTAATACAGGTATAGATCAATGCATTGGGATTAATAATTGCGAAGGACTTAATAATAATACATGTAATTTCACCACAGGATGTGAATGGGAAGAGTTTGAAAACTACAACCCTATATGGAACAACTTCTTAGAAGGAGATATAATCCCAGCAGGAACTATTTTTGATCCAATAGCTCATACCTATTATCAGCAAAATGTATGTAGTAAAATCAATCATGATATTGATACTAATTGTTCATATGATAATAAAGATGAATGCAATGCAAACCAAAATTGCAATTGGTATGAAAGCTATGATTATATCATAGGGAATACTACTCCATATGGAGCTTTTCAAACAGCTTCTGAGTATTCATTTTGTATTGAAGGAACTGAAAAATGCGGCACAATTATAATTGAATAAAAATGTCAAATAGCCAAATCAGACCATTTCATTTAGCATTCCCTGTAACTAGTATTACAAAAACAATCAATTGGTATGTTCAAGTTTTAGGCTGTACAATAGGACGTAAATCTGAAAATTGGGTTGATTTTAATTTCTTTGGACACCAAATATCAGCACATAAAGTTGAAAATAAAATAAAATCATCTACTACAAATCCTGTTGATGGTCATAATATTCCTTCTAGACATTTTGGAATTATTTTAAAAATGAATCAATGGGACCAATTGTGTGATAAATTAACAAATTTAAATATACACTTTATTATTGAACCAAATACTAGATTTAAAGGGGAAAAAGGGGAGCAAGCAACTTTCTTTATTCAGGATCCTTCTGGAAACGTTCTAGAGTTTAAGACATTTAAAAATGATAACATGATTTTTGAGCATCAATAATTATTAATGAAAAAAATATCTCAATCTGATTTAAAAAAAATATTTAAAAGAGAATTACAATTCCTTTTAGATGGAATTTCAAATATATCAAACCCATACCATTTTTTTTCTTTATCAACTATATATAATAATAAAACTACATCTAGGACAATCGTTTTACGTAATATAGAAAAAAAACCTCTTTCAATATATTTTAATGCTGATTATAGAAGTCCAAAAGTCAAACAATTATTATCTAATCCTAATTGTTCTATTTTATTTTATGATAATAAAAGAAAAACACAATTAAGAGCTGATTGTAATGCTATTATCAATTATAATAATTCTATATCAAAAAAAATTTGGAAATCCACTCCTTTGCAAAGTAGAAAATGTTATATGGGAAATTATAAACCTAGCGATTTATTAAAAGAATGGAATCCTAACATTCCATTAAAATATCTAAAAAAAGATCCTGAAAAAAAAGATAGTGAATCTGGTTATACTAATTTTACGGTAATCCAGCTTACTATTAATGATTTAGATATTTTAGAGCTACATCATGATGGTCATATAAGATTCAAATTAGATTCATCAAAAAAAATAAATTTTATAGCGCCTTAAAAATAATTTTACTATTACTTTATAGTGATTAACAACACTCCCATAATAGCTACTAACATAGTTATTATTCTTAATTTTGAAATCTTTTCTTTAAGTATTAACCATGAAAAAAATGCAATAAAAATTACAGAAGTTTGTCCTATTATACTTGCAACTGGAGGTTTATCAATATTTGCATAACCTACAATCCAAAAACTTAATGCTATAAAAGTTCCAAGACCTGAACTCAACAAAATTTTCCATAATAATTTTGTCTTTTTTTTGATTTTAAACAATTCAGAATAACTATTTTTTTGTAAAAAGAATATAACCCAAGCAACAATAAAACCAGGGAATAATCTAAAGGCTGTCACCCATAGTTGAAGATGTATTGTATCATTCACTTGTGATAATAAAGGTTTAATCAGAACTATTCCAAAACTACTAAATAATACAGCTGAAATTTGCATTATTAAACCACTTTTTTTTATTCTACTATCTAAACCATCATAATCCTTTTCGTAAGCAATTATTAATAATGATACTATTACAATTATAAAACCTATTAATTGCTGTATAGTCAATATCGTACCAAGAAGAATAATAGAAAAAAAATAAATTACAGCTGGTTCAAAACAATTTACAATTGCCACTCTATTTGCTCCAATTTTACTTAATGCATAAATAAAGAGTATATCTCCAATACCCATTCCAAGAGATCCGCTTATGATAATTTTAAAATAATCTATATTTGTAAAACCATCATACCATATTGGAATATCAAATAATAGAAATAAAATAATAAAGCAGAATAAAGCAATTGTATTTTTTAAACTAACAATTAAAAAAGGGGATATATCTTTGCTTGCTGATTTGAATATAATAACAGCAATGCTCCAACAAAATGCTGCTGATAGAGCGGATATTTCTCCAAAATATGAATAATTTATTATTGATTGCAATTTAGCTCTATCTTAATAAGAAATTACAATATAAGAACTAAATGCCATTTCAGGACAATATTCACCACTATTACCAGCGCATGTTGGTGGTGTTACACAATTATTTCCACTAACTCTACATGCAGAATAATCAATAATATTGTCTTCTCCTACGATTATATAATCTGTAATATCTATGATATAAGGGTGAACATCCATCCCAGGGCACCATCCTGCTCTACCATAGCCCCATGTTCCTCCTTGATTTGGAATAACTCCTTGTACAATTGTTTCTGGTTGCATACAATAAGTAGAACCTCCAGCAGTAGGAAAATCTTTGTTAAATGTATAAACACCCCCGTTGACTTCAAAAATATGTCTTGAATTACAAAACTCACAGCAATTAAAACAACCTGCTGCACCCCAACCATGACCTGTTATATAAGCGACAAATTCAACCTTTGTTGCATTTTCAGGAACAGCAAAAACTTGCGGAGGTCTGTTATCACTATAACTTGGATTAAATTGTACTGTTCCATTCCAGATAGGATATATTTCTTTTGGAGAATCTTGTTCCAAGGTTCCATGATGTAATCTAAGTTTTAAAGTAATCAAACTATTTGGCCAACCAGATTCTTGAAATTTAAAAGTTTTATTTCCTCCAGGCCTTAAACTTGAAATAAAAGGTGTAATATCAGTTAAATGATGAGGTTGACGATCAAAAGGAGTAATCCAACGTGCAATTTCTAAACAATTTGAGCCATCTTCATCGCATAAATATAAATGAGCCTGTCTATCATAATCATCGCATCCATCATCGCTATAATTCCCATCTACATCAGGACATCCTCTTAATAATTCAACTTCTAATTTAGAATAACTATCTAAAATATCATTTGAAGGTAACTCAACAACTGTAGGAAGCGTTGCCGCCCATCCACCTGTATACACTGTTTCATCAAATATAACAATTTCATCATAGCTACTCTGATTTGAATTATTAAAAACATTGCGTTCATAATTAAAATATAATGCTTCATGTGCAAGATAATGTATATATGTTCCAGTAAAGTTTGCAGGATTTCCTAAATATCCTACTTCTCTTATTCTTTGGAAGCAATCAATAGATAAAGCTTTTTTACCTGGCAATGCATCAGACAACCAATTATCTAATTCGGAAGCACGTGCATTGATGAAATGTAAATGATTTTTCCAATGATTCTGTTCTTCTTCAGATAAATCCATTAAAATTTCATCGAATGTTGATTTCAAATATTCAATATCTGATGCATACTGCGAACGATTTGATATAAAGAAATAATGAGCATTAGATGGTGAAATTTCTAAAAGTTGATCTTTAGTATTAGAACCCCATAAAGCTGTAGAATAACTTGCTGAGGGTTCATAATTTATAAAGATATAAGAATCATTACCTGTCCATTCATCTTGAAAAATCCAAAGAGGATCTTCAGCATTTAATATTCCGTTAACTACTTCTACAATATCTAGTATATCAATAATTCCATCACTGTTTGCATCAGCTTGAGTTGATTGATCCTCAGTAAAACTATTATTACCTAAAATATTACCAACAAGTAAAATTACATCTTGTATATTAATAATTCCATCAATATTAGCATCTCCATATAATTCCAAATTTAAATCAGGTAAAGAAAATGGACCCGCAATATCAAAATATTGATAACCATAAGGGCCATCTGAAAAATCTTCAGATAGAGCAATTGTAAAAATAAATAAAAATAATAACTTTTTGAACATATTCAAACCTCCTTGGTAACACGTAATATAATAAAAGAATAAATTCTATACCATTGAATAAATGTATGCATAAATTATTTATATAAAAAATTTATGAATTATAGAATTATAATATTATTAATTATTGCCTTACTATCAGTAAGCACGTCCCCTATTGTTGCTAAATCACTTTATGGAGTTCCAGCTGTTTCAATATCTTTTTGGCGTATGCTTATTGGTTCTGTTCTACTATGGATTTATAGTTACTTTTATAGAAATGGAAAGATGAAAAATAAGGATAATTATTTTAAAACCATATTAGCAGGAATATTATTAGGATTACATTTTGCCTTATTTTTTGGTGCTATAAAATTAACTCTAATATCTAATGCGACATTTTTAGGTACATTAGCTCCATTATTTACATTAATATTTGAAATTTTTATTCTAAAAAGAAAATTTAATTATAAAGTTTTATTTGGATTAGGACTATCTTTTATTGGAGCATATATGATATTTGGAAATGACTTTAATTTATCAGAAAAGTATGTTCTAGGAAATTTATTAGCAATAATATGTTCATTATGTTTAGCATTATGCTTTATGATTGCTGAAAAAGTTAGACAAATTGAAAATACTATAGTATATACTCGCTTATTATATTTATCCGCTGCTTCAACTCTTTTTATTATAGCACTAATAAACAATACTCCTTTATTAGGCTTTAACAACTATGAATACTTAGGCTTAATATTCTTAGGAATTGTACCTACAATTATAGGTCATAATGCTATTTATTATTCTGTAAAATATGTTTCTCCTACTATTGTATCTGCCTTTCCTCTTGGAGAACCTATTATAGCTACAATTTTAGCTTTCTTTATATTTGGAGAATCTATAGGACTAAATATTTATATCGGAGGTTCAATCACTTTCTTAGGTTTAATATTAATAACAATGCAAAAACAATTATTCAATGCAGATAATTAAAAAAATATCAATTATATCAATGTCATGTTTTTATATATATGTAGGTATTAAACATTTTATAGATCCTAATTGGTTTATTAATATTATACCTCCTTATTTGCCATGGCATCTTGAGCTGGTTTATCTAAGTGGTCTATTTGAAATTATTTTAGGATTATTACTGCTTATACCTAAAACACGTAAACTAGCTGCTTATGGATTGATTGCGCTATTAATTGCTGTTTATCCTGCAAATATATATTTAGCTTTTAATGAATTACCTCAAAAAATGATGGGTATTTCATCCTTTGCTGCATCATGGATTCGTCTTCCTATTCAATTTATTTTTATAGGATTAGCATATTGGCACTCAAAATAATTCATTTATTAAATGAAAAAAAATAATATGAATTAATCTTTTTTAAACTTAAATTAAAACGTGCAAAACGTGTAGTATGAATAAAATTAAATACGATGGATTTTTCAAGACCTAAAATTATAGTTAGCAAATGCTTAGAATTCGATGCCTGTAGATATGACGGCCAAATTATTAACAATAAATATATTAAAAAATTAAAAAAATATATTGATTTTAAACCAATATGCCCTGAAGTTGAAATAGGAATGGGAACACCTAGAGATACAATTAGAATTATTGAGAATAAAGAAGAAAGACTTTTATTTCAACCTGAGACAGGAAAAGATTTTAGCAAAAAAATGAATGCTTTTTCTGTAAAATATCTAAAAAATATAATTGATATTGATGGATTTATAGTAAAGGCAGATTCTCCTTCATGCGGATTAAAATCAGCTAAAATATATCCTAAAAAAAATAATTGTCCTGCAAAAAAAAGAGATAATGGTTTTTTTACAGGCCATATTTTATCAATGTTTCCTAACTATCCAATTGAAGAAGAAAAAAGACTAAATAATGTATTTATAAGAGAACACTTTTATACATCTATTTTCACTATTGCTGACTTTAGAACAGTGGACAATATAGATTCTCTTTATAAATATCATGCAAAACATAAATATTTATTTATGGCTTATAACCAAACATTAATGAGGAAAATGGGTAATGTTGCTGCAAATAAAAATCAAAAAAACATAGATTGCATTAAAAAAGATTACTACGATTTATTGCTACTCTTATTATCTAAAAGAGCAAGGTATCCATCAAATATTAATACTCAAATGCACGTTATGGGATACTTTAAAAAATTATTAACATCTAAAGAAAAAAAACATTTTTTAGATACTATTGAATTATACCGAAATAAAAAAACACCTGTTTCTACAGTAAACAGTATACTAGTGTCATGGATTAATAGATTTGATAATAATTATTTAAAAAACCAAAGCTTCTTTCATCCATTTCCAATAGATCTTTTAAATAATGAAGAATCAAGATTTTTATAATTATGAATTTTTATCAAGAAGTGAAAATCAAGACATCTACATTTGATAATATTGTTAAAAATTTCCATGATATTCGTTTAGTTCAATTTTTAACATACCTACAGCCTATTAAAATTATTCATTGGGGTGGTATTGAAAATAATAAAATAGCATTTTTTAAATTATGGTTTTTAGGTTGGAGAAACTTTAAAGTAACACATACTAATTATAAAAAAAAATCTAATCAACTTTCTTTTATTGATAAAGGTATCGAGTTACCATTAGGTCTTAAGTCTTGGTCTCATAAACATACAATTAAAAAAAATCAAAGTGATGTTTTAATAATAGACTCTTTAAATATTAAACATTCAAATAAATTATTTGGTTATATTTTATATCCTATTTTAATTTTTCCAATTATTATTAGAATTTTTCTATATAAAATTTATTTTAAAAAATGAATATTATAAAAAATATTATCATATTAATATTAATCAACACATCTTTATATTCGCACCCTGTTGTTAACAATCTAGAGATAGAAAAATTTATGGGAAGATGGTATGTAATTGCACTGATTCCAAATTGGATTGAAGAAAATAGTACCGATTCTTTTGATGACTATATATTAAATAAAGATGGTACAATTGATATTACATACAAGGCAATCAAAGATGGAAAATTAAGAACAATAAAACAAAAAGCTACTATTTTAGATCAAAACACACCTGCTAGATGGGAAATTCAATTTATAAAACCTTGGATTCCCTTTTACAGAGCTCCATATGAAGTAATATTATTAAATAAAGATTATGAATATATGGTAGTTGGATATCCTGATAATAAATTTGGATGGATTATGTCTAGAACAAAAAAATTAGATGATAATACATATAAAAATATACTCAATAATCTTGAACAAAACTTTGGCTACGATAATACCAAATTCAAAAAAGTAGTTCATAATAACTAATTATTTAAGCAAACTTTATTTTTTAAAAAGTTAAATTAATCTTGAATCATAAGCCCAATGCAAAAGAGCTTGCCTTTGTTTTCGTCTACAATCTAAATCTCCTGGCTTACAATTCTTTTTTATTGCTCCAATATGTCTACGTATTGCCTTCCAACGCTTTATCTGTCTTAAATCTTCAATTTCTATTCTTCTACCCATATAATACCTGCAGTACCATTGAAACCAACCCCTAGGATCATATTCATAAATCCATCCTTTATTAAACCAATGAGATAAAGGAAGAGATGCATCAACTTTAAAATAATTAATATCAATATTTTTATAATTAGGAGATAACTTTGCATTGATAAACCAATCTGGAGGAAATTCATTTTTACAATCAGTCAAATACTTACCTCCAAAAATTCCAAGCTCAAGCATTTTTTTAGGAGTTAAATCTGGTTTAAAATCCACATGAAAATTTTGCCCTATCTCTTCTTGTAAAAAATAAGTATAATCCGATTGCATATTATCATTTACTATAATTTTTTTTAACATAATTAGCCTAAATTAAAATAAAAAATCAAACTACATATTACAAACATTGTAACAGATGCTATATATTTTCTAAATGTGCTTCTATTTCTAATATGAGTAAATACAGCTCCAATCATAAGAGTTAATATTCCAAATGAACCAATCAATACAACTTCACTATCATTTGAATGAAGCATTAAAGAACACGATATTTTTAAAATACCAATAAAATCTCTAAACCATGATGCAAATTTATAATCAATAAATTCTTTTTTAATATTATCATATCTTACAATCCAGACAAATAATATAGCTACTGTAACTACAATTTTTAAAGCTTCAATATAATTATTAAAATTTTCCATATTTTAAATCTCCATATATTTTACAATGTCTAATAGTGCACGTTTTGCACGATTAATGCGCTCAATATTATCAATAAATTTAAAAATAAACAAGTATTTCGTGTATTTCGTGCAAAAATTCTGTAATTTAGAGCATGGATAATAAAGGCTTAAATACAAAACAAGTTGGTAATTTATTTGGGGTTGATGAATCAACTGTTCGAAGATGGTCATTAGCAGGAAAAATAAAATGCTCATCTTCTGCTGGAGGACATAGAAAATTCTCCTATAAAGATATAATTGATTTTTCAAAAACAAGAGGATTAAAATTAAATCAAAGTAAAGAAACTCTAGATAAAACAATAATCATAAATGAAATTTTAAACCATAGCTTAAATAATAATAGTTCATTAATTGAGCTGATACTTATCAAACTCTATTTAAATGGAACTGAACTAACTAATATAATGGACGATGTAGTTGAAAGCACTTTAATAAATTTACAAAGTAAGCTTGATAAAAAAGAGATATCTATCGCTGAAGAACATATTGCCAGAAAAATAATTTCAAAATCTCTAAATGGCTTCAAATTATCTATTATTAATGATAATTCAAAAAATAAAAAAAATATTTTATGCTTAAATCTTGAGAATGATATCCCTGATTTACCAATTGATATGATACAAATATTATTAGAAAATATTAATTATAACGTTTACAACTGTGGATCACATACATCAATTAAAGATGTAAAAAAATTACTTGAAAAACAAACATACAAAGCTATTTTTATCTATCTATGTGATAGGCAATGTTGCACTTCTACTATTGAAGATAATATTAAAAAAACAAATAAAGATTTAAAAGCTATAAGTATTTTAGCAAAAAAATATAATATTAAACTTTTCTTAGGAGGACCTTCATTTAAAAATATTAATGAGAATGTATTAAAAAATTTCAATAAATTTACTAAATACTCAGAAGTATTATCTCTAATATAAATTATTTCACTTATTTGTCTGACAATTAGGACAATAATGAGTCCCTCTTTGAGCAACTTTAATCTTTAATATTATACTTTTACATCGCAAACACTTTTTCCCAGACCTATTAAAAACTTTTAGATTTAACGCATAATTACCTACGTATGAAAAGTCGTATGTATAGTCGCGTATCGTAGTTCCACCTCTTTTTATAGACTCACTTAACACTTTCACAATACTCGTTTGCAACTTTATCAATTTATTGTTAGGGATTGCACTACTTATTGATAGAGGATGAATCTTAGCAAACCAAAGAGATTCATCAGCATAAATATTACCAATGCCACAAATAAAAGATTGATCTAAAAGTAATGACTTTATTTGTCTATTTTTAGATTTAATATTTTCCAGAATCCACTCCTTAGAAAAATTATTTGATAATGGCTCAATACCAAGCTTATTATTTAAATAATCTAAATTATCAAATAAATAGAACCTGCCAAACTTACGAGTATCTTCAAAAATCAAATATTTATTATCAAATTTTAAAAATAAGGAAATATGCTTTTGATCAGGCTTTATACTATTTACCACATATAGCTTTCCTGTCATTCTAAGATGTACAGCTAAGAGAACTTCATTAAAATCAATTATAATATATTTTGCCCTTCTATAAACACGTGCAACAGAAAGACCTTTAACTTTATGCTTAAAATCAGATAAACTAAAATTATCAAGTGTTTTTATCCAATTAACATGAATAGATTTAAAAGATTTAGCAATTAAATGCTTTTCTATAGATTTAGCTACTGTTTCGACTTCTGGAAGTTCTGGCATATTTTTTTTAAATTATTTTCTTCTATAAATAAAAACCAAAAATATACAGATAACATTTAAAAGCATTATATATGGATTAGACCAAGGAATTCCATCAAACCTATAATCTGAAATTGGCCAAAATATTGGGGTGGGAAAATATTGTATACTATGTGTAAAAAAGTCTAACATAATATGAAAAGGCCATGCTAGCATAGGAAAACAAAAGTCCTTATTGATTTTATAAACAATAAGGATAAATATTATTGCAACGATTAAACTGTGTGAAAAATCATATGATAAAAACACCCAATCAGGAAGTTCTGAAAGCTCTGGCTTACCAAATTTCATTCCAAATGGATTAGTTATAAGATTAAATATAAAATAGAGCCCAAATGAAAGAAGGTCTGGGATTACTCCAAAAACGAAAGAGAACCATCTGTATTTTCTATAACCGAAAAGAGCCTTACCCCATAATGCGTGACTAAATGTATCCATATTAATTTATTTAACTAAAATTTATTGGTTTTAATTTACTTGATAGATAAAGAGGATGAGATGGATGCCCTTCTTTAGTAACCTTAAGACAATAAAGATTATCAAGTAAATTAACTATTTCTTCACCTCTATCAAGTAATTTCCCATGGTTTCCCCATGCTCCAATAGTTAACGCTGCTTCTTTATGTAATTTTTTCAACCAATAATTATTATCTATACCAACAGGATCATCAATAAGCTTTAATTTTTTAGGATCTGTAGAACGATAACCAAAAATATTACCCATAATATATCCACCATAACCCCAATCTTGAGCATATCTAATACATCTTCTAATTGTAGGATCATCTTGAACTTCATCTGCAGTAGAAGGATTTAATCCTACGAATAAAACTTTAGGAAGACTATCATCCCAAGTTCTCCACAGAGCATAACGATAGATTCTATCTTCTGAAAATAAGGCATCTGAAAATAATATCTTCTTCATAATCAAGATTATTTAAATATTTTCTTTATTACTGTTATCTCAGGAAATAGTATACTTACTTCTTTTTGATATTCTTTATATTCTGGCCTAGTACGCAATATCTTATCCTCAATCCAAGGAATGCTAATATATACAAACATCAAAGTCATAGAGACAGGATAAAAAATTAACGGAGTATAATTAGTATTATTTACAGCATAAATAAATAGTCCCCACCAAAATAAAATTTCACCATAATAATTTGGATGCCTTGAATACTTCCATAGACCAGACTGAATAATACTCTTAGGGCTATGTTTTTTAAAATTATATAACTGCTGATCACTAATAATTTCATATAAAACACCTATAAAACAAATAATAAATCCTAATACTATATTAAAATTTAAAGCTTGATTCTGAATAATATGCTTAAATGGTAAACAGCAAACAAATACTATAACTGTAGGGAATAAATGAATTCCTGAAAAATTAACTAATTGGTAATATCCCCCTGATTTATTATTAAGGTCTATATACCTCCAATCTTCCTGATTAAGGCCTTTCCAACCTCTTATCCAATTATAGGTTAACCTTACAGCCCAAAATAAAACACTAAATGCAAGCAACAATGTATTTAGTATGTTTATATGATCAATTTTAATAATCCAAAATAATAAAAGAAATGGAGGAACAACACTCCAATAAGGATCATAAATTGATGAATTTCTAAATATATAACTGGCAATATAAATAATAATTGTAGCAATAATATCTGCATATAATAATGTATAGACTAAATCTTGATTTTTATACATTACTATAAAAGCAGAACTACAAATTAAAGCTATAGTATAAGATAAAAACACAATAAATAAGCTTTTATTTTTAGACATATGATCCTTTGAAATTAAAGTTATAAGCTAGCCCTAAATGCATCTAGTAGTTTGTTAATATTTTCATCTCTTGCAGAATGTCCCATCAGTCCAATTCTCCAAACTTTTCCAGCAAACGGACCAAGACCTCCTCCAATTTCAATATGGTATTCATTTAATAATTTATTTCTTACATCTAAATCATTGAGACCTTCTGGAATTTTTACAGCATTAAGAGATGGAAGCCTAGCGTCTTTTTTTACCAATAATTCTAAGCCTAATTCACTAAGACCATTCTCCAATAATAAGTGTGAATTATAATGTCTTTGTATTACATTATCAATACCTTCTTCTAATACATCATATAAACTTTGATATAAAGCATACATCATATTAATAGGGGCTGTATGATGGTATACCCTTTGACTACCATCCCAATATTTAATAATTTCAGTCATATCCAGATACCAATTAGGGACCATTTTCTGCCTTTGCTTCATTTTATTTAATGCTTTTTCTGAAAAAGATATAGGAGATGCTCCAGGAGGACAAGATAATCCTTTTTGTGAACAACTATATATAGCATCAATATTCCAATTATCAACTTGTATATCAATTGTACCTAAACTTGTTACAGCATCTACAATAAAAATTGTATTATCAGGTATAAAACGAGATATTTGTTGAACTGAATTTTGTACACCTGTTGATGTTTCTGCATGTACAATCGCAATAATATCATATACATTATCCTTTAAATGCTCTTCTACCTCATCAACATCTACAGGCTCACCCCAATCAAATTTCAATAATGAAATATCAGCTCCTAATCGTTGAGACATATTTTCCATTCGAAGCCCAAAATAACCATTTTGTATAATTAAGACTCTATCATTTGGCTCTATCATATTAACAAAACAAGATTCCATTGCTGCAGAACCTGTTCCTGATACAGGAACACAAAAATCATTTTCCGTTTTAAAAACAACTTTTAACATTTTTTTAATCTCATCCATAATATCTATAAATCTAGGATCTAAATGGCCAATAGTATTAGTTGATAAAGCATTATAAACATTAGGAGACACTGTTGATGGGCCAGGTCCTAATAGAAGCGTATTTTTAATATTTGATAATTTATTCATTATTTAGTCTAAAATAATGTTCACTAAAGCAATAATATCTAAAATATTAATAATTGAATCCAAATTTATATCAGATAACCATAACTGATTGTGATTTGGTACTTCAATTTCTAAAATATAATTTAATAATAAGATAACATCTAAAATATCTAAGGTAGAATCTAGATTAACATCACCTATCTGTCCAATTCCAACAAAACCACTATCACAAGACCATACAGAAGGTCCACAATCGTTAACAGCTTCAACACAATATTCATAACTTTCTTCAGAATCAACAAATTGATCTTCATAATACAAATCTTGATTATTAGACATTAAAGCTAATTGCACATTATCCCTATATAATTTATAAACAATATTACCAGGAATAGCATCCCAATGAATAACAATAAATTCAGATGAATCGCCATCAGAAGCATACATATTATTAACGGGTGGTGGAACCTCTTTTCGTCTGCCATTAGAACAAGCTCCCTCTGATTGGCCACATTCATTTGATGAATAAATACAATATTGATGTTGTACACCAGACTCTGCCTGATAATCAAGATATTGAGTAATCTCTTGTGTAAATTGATTTAATAACTCTCCATCTCTATATAAATAATATGATTCTGCAGAAGAATCAACCTCCCAAGATAAATCAACATAATCACAAAAATCTGCATTAGATGCTTCAAAACCATCTATTCCATTTGGAATGTCACATGAATAATAAAATTCCATCCTTACAAAATCAACACTATAGTTATCTTCAGAACCTACAATAGGTTGTAAATTTCCTTCACACCAAATATTATTTAACTGATCTGGAGGGATAACATAAGGACCATTTAATGTATAATCAAGACTTAGCGTTGCCTGAAAACTCCCATTTGATGAACAATTATTATCTTTAATCGATAAATTAGTTTCAGACCAAAGAGGAAGATTATCACATTGAGCACCTTGAACATAAACACGTACCTCAGTTACATCTTGAAATTCAGGAGGTTGAAAATTCCACCATGCTTCACCGTAATAGTCAAGAGGATTATACCAACTATCATTAAAACCAACAACAACACATCCATCAGTATTTAAGCACATACATGTATTTCCTATCTCACCACTACTTCCATAATAATTATCACCATGTATTGTATGAATCCAATAATTTCTATAAGAAGGAAGATTGTAATTATCATCTAATATAGATAAATAATCTTCAGAAAGAGCCAAGGATAAACGTTCATATTGATTTACTGTTATAATACGATGGTAGGATGATGGTCCTGCTAATAAATCTAAATTAGAAATAGCTGTATCTGCAAGAGCAAATAGACTATCATTAATAACATCAAGCTGTATTAGCATTAAATTATCTGTATCAGAGCCTAAACTTGCATCAATTTTTCCATTCTGCACATAATATCTATTAGAAATATTAGGATTGCTATCTGCAAGTAAGAATGTAAAGAAGATAAATATAAAGTATTTTTTTAACATGTAAAGTTTATTTCATATAAAGATTTAATGTATGTAATATAAAGATAATGAACAACCCTTATAAATCACTATTTTTATTAGACCAAAAATTGATTCACTTAAACCATGGATCATTTGGAGCGTGTCCTAGACCTATTTTTGATTCTTTAATATCTTGGCAAAAAAAATTAGAATTAAACCCTGTAAAACATCTGGCATTTGATATTTTTAAATATTTAGAAAATTCAAGATATGAATTATCAAAATATATCAATTGCAATAAAGAGGATATTGTTTTTTTCCCAAATCCAAGCACTGCTCTTAATACCGTAATAAAAAGCTTAGAGTTAAAACCAGAAGATGAAATTTTAACTACAAATCATGAATATGGGGCTCTAGATAAAACTTGGAATTTTATATGTAAAAAAACAGGAGCAAAATATATCAAGCAGAATATTAAGCTGCCTCTTAAATCAAAAAAAGATTTTATTAATACATTTATTAATGGCATTAATAAAAAAACTAAAGTGATTTTTATTAGTCATATCACAAGTCCAACAGGCCTAATTTTTCCTGTAAAGGAGATATGTGAAATTGCTAAAGAAAATAATATATTTTGCATTATAGATGGAGCTCATGTTCCTGGACATATTAATTTAGATATTAAAGAATTAGATCCAGATATATATACAGGAGCATGCCATAAGTGGATGTGCGCACCAAAAGGAACATCTTTTTTATATGCAAAAAAAGAAATACAGGATTTTATTGATCCATTAGTAATCAGCTGGGGATACGATAATGATAAGCCAATTGATTTATTATCAGATATATCTAGCTATTCAAAATATTTAAATTATCATCAATGGCAAGGAACTAACGATCCATCATCATATCTTACAATTCCAGATGTTATAAAATTTTTAGATGAAAATAATTGGTACAAAGTAAGTGAAAAGTGTAAAAAAATAAATATCGAAGCAAGAGAGATGGTAAATAAACATTTAAATCAAGACCCTATATCATCAGAGGAATTCATTGGGCAAATGTCAAGTATAAAAATTAAATGTAAGGATACCTTTGAATTACAAAAAATATTTTATGAAAATTACAAAATGATAATTCCTGTTATAGAATGGGAGAATAGTACTTTACTAAGATTTTCAATTCAAGCTTATAACTCAATGGAAGATATTGAAAAACTAATTTTTGCCCTTAAAAAAATAAAATATATCTAAACTAAGTCTAGAAATTTTTTGATGAATAACAGCAGATGGAAAGTCAAACGAGCCATCTTCATATGCAGACATATCTGCCTCCGCATTAAAAACAGAATAACCTAATCCAACACCTGTATGCTCCGTTGTTCTAAAATTAAATCCTATTCCATACTGCAAACCTGATTTAAGAGTATAATTCGAATAATTTGTTCTTAATGATGCATGTCCTAAATTTGTCCAAAAATTAATTTTATCTGTTATCTGAAAATTAGGCATAATATAAAGAGAATAAAATTTTGTTTTTGTTTGATATTCCTCAACAACTTGAGGGTCATTTGGATGATTCACAAATAGCACTTTATCAGATGAAGAGATTGCAAAAGAACAACCAATATCTAATCTGAATTGTTCAAATTGATAAACATTTTTATTATAGCCTAGAATAACAGAACCTCTATCAAAGCTATTTTTTGTATCTATATCTAAGAAATCAGAATGATAATCATAAGCTCCTTGAATATCTATACTCATATAAACATTTCCAGATGAAAACAAACATGTGTTAAGTAAAATAATAAATAATAGTTTTTTCATTGATTTAACCCTAATAGAATTATAGATAGTTTAATAATTATTTTAGTCTATTAAAATTTAATTTTTTTCCAATGTCCATTTTTAAATCTAATAAATAAAAAAGGAGCTAACCCTGTAAGCATCAATCCAAAGCTAAACCAAGCACCCCAATATCCATATCCACAATAAATACCTAAAAAATAACAAAAAGGTACAAATATCAACCAATGATTTAAAATGTCAGCTATCGCAAGTATTTTAGTATCTCCCGCACCAGTTAAAGCAAACCATAAAGTAAAACAAAAAGCATCTATAGCTTGGAGACAACCAACAAATCGTAAACCAGGGATAGCAAGTTCTATAACATTGGGATCTTTTATAAAAACAGGAATTATATAAGGAGCAAAAACAATAAAACAAATACCAACACTAACCATCATATACAAAGATCCTCTTAAACTTTCTTTAATAGCTAATTCTGCTCTATCTGGTTTTTTTTCTCCAAGAAATTTACCAACTAAAGTTGCACATGCTTGACCTACTCCAATTGCAGGCATAAAAGATGCATGCATGATTTTAAATATAATTTGAGTTGCAGCTAACTGAACAATTCCAATTATTGCAATAATTTTATAAAATATTGTAATAGCAAACATATTAAGAAATTCTTGAATAGCTATAGGGTATGCAATAATAAGTTGTCTCTTAAGCATTTTTATATCAAAATTTTTATCAAATATTTTATATTGATTACCTATTTTCCCTTTAAAAAGATAAAAAGAGTAATGAATACAACCCCAAATTGTTGCAATTAATGTCCCTATGGCAGCACCCTTAACACCTAATTCTGGAAAATTAAAAGGAATCCATAAAAAAGATAAAAAATAAAATATAGTTTCAGATAAAAATGCTTCAATTTTATTTGAGCCAAAAATTAAACCTGCATTTAAATAAAAATTTAATATATTAGATGATAAAACTACATTCATATGAATTTTAGTTTTTTCAACACCTGTATAAAACCCTTGAAATACAAAGCTTACATAAACAAAATAAATACTTAAAAATATATAAGATGAATACTGAATACATAAATTAAGTGTAAGTTCATCAGTTAAAAAAAATGATATAATTTGAGCTGTATTTAAATAGAACAAATAGCTTAATGGAATCCCTACTAAAAATACAAATAAAAGCATATTACGCAGTGCCACACCACATTCTGAATATTTTTTTTGTCCAAGCCTTCTTGATACAACAGTTTGAGTCCCTGTTCTAAACGCAATTCCTATACTCATAGCAGTCCATGTTACCATAGAAGCCATTCCAACTCCCGCTATTGCATTTGCTCCTAAATGGCCAACCATTATAGTATCAATAAGCCCCATTAATACTCTACTAATGTTACTTACTATAACTGGAATAGCTAAGGTGAATATATAACGAAATAACTCTTTATCTTTAGGGTAGATAGAGTTTAATAATTTAGGCACTAATAGCCCATATCCATGCCACCACCGCCTTCTCCATCATAACCTTGGCGCTGCTGTTCTTCACGAATATATTTTTTCTTTTGATATGCTCCAAATGTATATTCAAAAGCAATCTTAAATTGTCTTTTACTTCTTCGAAAATTTGCATCTGTAGATGTAAGATAAAAATCATTATTATTACCAAAAACTTTTTCATATCGTTCAACTTTAAACTCTCTAGAATCTAGAGCATCCTTAATAGTTGCTATAAAACTAAGTTTTTTACTAATTTCTTTTTTATAAGAAATATCAACTTTAAGCATAGGTTTAATTTCGCCTCCTGTTATTTTCATAGGAGTACTACCACCTATTGTAAAATCAAGCTTTTGCGTCTTATCAATTGTAAATTTTGACATTAATTGAGCATATATTCCACTTTCCTTGCCTACAACACCATTGATACCAGGATTAACAATTTTATTAGACCAATAGGTTGCCCACAATATTAAGTTCCAATATTTTTTAGGCTGTGTCATCATCTGTATTTCAGCTCCTGTTGATTCTACTCTATTTTGATTAATCCAAGTAAATATTTGAACAATATCTCCATCTCTTTCTTCTGTATACATATGCCTATCAATTTGATTTGTTACAGTACTTGAGAAAAATGAAGTTCCTAAATATCCAATAGGAGTCATCGCAGAATAACTAAGTTCCCATTTATAAATATCCTCTGGAATAAGATTTGGATTTCCAACATTTATAAAAGGATATTCAGAATTATCTTCAAATGGATTCAAAGCACCTCGCCATGGACGATTTATACGCCTTGCAAATCCAAATTTAATACTACCTTTAGATTCCATATCATATAAAAAATGAAGACTTGGATACACTCTAGAATATTTATAATCATAATTCATATCATTGATATCAAAATCTCTTTTAGATTTCTCAAATCTAGTTCCAAACTGAATACCAAATGATTCATTTAAATAATATCCAAAATTCAGATATGAAGATTTCCTTTTTTTAATATAATCAGAATCATATTCAATCAAATTTTCATTATTATCATACATATAATCTGCAAAATCATTGCTTTTAAAATACTGAAAACCAGCTTCTATTTGAGATATTTTATTATCACCATAAGAGATTCCCAAAGGATAAGTATAATCTATCGATAATGTTTGTTCCTTACCCTTATCTTTTGAATGTTGCATATTATTCAACCATACCTTAGCTTCAGAATTATCATAATCATCAGAATCAAACTCAACACTTAAAGCATGATTTTTACCAACATCATTAAAATAACCAAAACCATAATTCAAACTATTACCTTCATCTTCTTCATGAATCATAAAAGACTCTTCTTCTCCATCTAAATATACCATATTTTGGAATTCACTGCTTCTGCCTTTAGAATTAATTTGCGTTATATCAAATGCATAAGTTGTCGTTGTATTTGGATAATGTTCAATTCCTAATTTGAAATTTGTATTTTTTGGATAGCTATCTCCTGTAGACTCAAGCTCATAAGATTCTTCCTGTAGAACATTTGTATCAAGAAAGATATCATAATTCATACAAATATCTTCTTTCCATTCACACTTAGGATCTAATGTACAAGATGGCTCATTATCATAATATAAACAATCATCTGGATCATCATAATAAGTTGTTTTTCTTGAGCTATAAGGGTATCTATGCTTTGCTTTAAAACCAAAACTTGAAAATACATTCCAATCCTTTTTTAATATACTAAAAGAGCCAGAAGCTCCATAATCATGCCACTTATTATATTCAGGGAAAAGTTCCCCTATATTCATTCCAAGTTTACCATTAGTTCCTTCATATTCATTTCTCTTTAATACAATATTAATAATTCCAGCTGTACCTTCAGGATCATATTTTGCAGATGGAGTTGTTATAACCTCAACTTTTTCAACCATTTCAGCTGCAATCATATCTACATTTGATCCAAAAGTTGATTTACGTCCATCAATAAGAATTGTAACATTTCCATCACCTCTTAACTCAACATTACCGTCAACATCTAAAGTAACTGAAGGAATTTGTTCTAATATATCTGTAGCATCTCCACCTTTTGTATTGGTTAAGACTTCTGCATTATAAACTTTTTTATCTATCTTATCCTCTATAAAATCCTTTTCTTCTGCAATTTCAACATCTTCCATAATTAATGTTTTTGGAACAAGCATTAAAAGACCTGCCTCTTTTTGCATATTAGGAGGAACAATTAATTGATCTGGAAGAAGCATTTTTTCATATCCAGTACTTTCAATTAATAAGTCATATTTTCCTGGAGCTACATTCTCAATCTTAAATCCTCCAATTTCATTACTCATTGTTCCATTAGAAATTTCATTAGTTTTTTTACTAATGAGAGAAACAATAGCATATTGCACAGGCAAACCTGTATCTTCAGATAAAATTTGGCCCGTAATATAGCCTTGATTAGAAGAACCAGAATCTCCTTGTGATAGGAGAATAGAAAATAGTGCTAATATAAATATATATGTTAACCGCATAATTAGTACAAATTTGAATAGAGTTTAATTTATTAAAATTGGTAGAATTTTACACGTAATAAAATCGTAGAATATTAAGAGTTTTTATTTGATTCTGGTAATACAAAGCTTGAGCACATAACAGATAAGACAATAATAAGTCCTCCTAACCAACCATAAAACCCAAGAATCTCTCCTGCAAAAAACACAGAAAACAATGCTGCAAAAACTGGTTCTAAACTTAAAAGTATTGCTGTTCTAGTTGCACTTAAAATTGTTTGAGCCCATATCATAAGAATAATAGCAATAAATGTTGCAAGAGCACCTGTAACCAAAATAGCAATCAATAAACGTTGTGAAAATATAACTATACTGTAATCTTCAAATATCAAACTGCTTAAAAATGAAAATAAAAATACAAAAAAAACTTGTACTGTAAAGAATCTAGTAACATCAACTTTTTGATTAACATATATATCTTGATAAATAACATGTAAGGCAAATGAAAGTGCGCAACCAAACGTTAATATATCTCCTAGATTAACACCTCCTCCCATTGGGTTTAATAAAATATATAATCCTAAAGTTGTAAAAATAACAATAAGCCATATCTGATTAGCAACTTTCTGCAATCGAAGTAAGACTAATAAAATAGGAACAAAAATAACACTAACACTTGTTATAAATGCAGATTTACTAGGAGTGGTTAATATTAATCCAAAATTTTGGAAACCATAGCCGCAAAAAAGTAAAAAACCACATATCAATCCACCTGAAAATTCTATTTTATTAATATATTTTATTTTATAATTCAAATAAAGCAAACCTAAAATAAAAGCAAGTCCAAATCGTAGTGTGGCAAAAATAAAAGGAGGAGCATCATTTAAGGCATCCTTAACCATAACAAAAGTAATACCCCAAATCATGGTTGTTATAATCATGCCAAACTGAGCAATAAGACTATAACTATTCACTTTTTTCTCCAATATATAATGTTGCTACGCCAAAAGTATAATCTATATAAGATATATTTTTAAAACCTGCAGTTTTTAATTTAGAGCAAACATCCTGTCTAGTTAAAAAATAATCTACTGATTCAGGTAAATATAAATAGGCATCTTTTCTAGATAGTAAGGAACCAATAAGCGGAATAACTTTATTAAAATAAAAATTAAATATAGGTGCAAACCAAAAAGATTTAGGTTTAGAAAATTCAAGTATTGCAATCTTTCCATTTTGATTTAGCACTCTATAAAACTCAGATAAAGCGGTATCATAAGAGCCTAAATTCCGAAAACCAAAAGATATTGTTAGAGCATCAAATGAATCATTAGAAAAAGTTAATTTTTCAGCATCTCCTTCAAAAAAATCAATGTTCCCATTGTATTTATTAGCTTTTATTTTTGCAAGTTCAATCATATTTTTTGCAATATCAACTCCTACAATAGAACAATTATACTTTTTAAAAAATCCAAAAGCGACATCTCCTGTTCCGGTTGCTACATCTAATAATTTACTATTATGAGAAAGGTTAATATGTCTAATTAATGACCTGCGCCAATATCGATCAATTCCAAAACTAGATAATATATTAATCAAATCATATGTTTTAGAAATATCATTAAACATCTGCTTAACATATTTCTTCTTTTCTTCACCCTTATGTATAAATTGTGCCATCTATCTATTTTTAAATATTATTCTAATGCTAAAATATACATTCTATACATGTTTAATTTTCAATAGATTTAACATAAGATTATTAAATAATTATTGTGGATATTATAAACGATATAAAAGCAGCATTTAAAAAAAACTCATCTTATAAAGAGTGTTTATTTAGATATACCACTAAAATCAATCTAAAAAGTGATTTTGAAAATTTCTTGTTAAATACAAAAAACAATCTTTTTTATATCAGCTATCCAAATAATATTACTTACATAGCAATCGATAGATGCAAGGAATACATGCTCCAATCAAGCATAGAATTAATTAATCTTAAAGATATCAAATACAATCTTAATTCTTATGGTGAAAAGAAAAATAGTCCTTTAAAAATTTTTGGAGGTTGCTCATTTAATATAGAAAAAAAAGGGGAAGATATATGGGATGATATTCCTAAATCATTATTTTTTATTCCTAAATTTTTAATTATAAAAAATAATAATGAATACTATGTATCATACCACAAATTTATCGATAAATCTTCTAATCCTGATAAAATTAATTCAGAATTTAATTTATTTTTAAAAAATTTAATTAATCCCTTTAATATAAAAGAAAAAACAAAACTTAGTATTGATTTAAATATACCTGATAAAAAAATGTATTCTAATATATTTACCAATTTATCAGCATCAATAAAAAATCAAGATATTGAAAAAATTGTTTTATCTAGATTGAAAAAAATTTCGATTAATAATAAAGTCATCCTTAAAAAAACATCATCTACAAATTTTTATATTGATTTAACAAAAAACAAAAGATTTCTTGGGACAACCCCAGAGCTACTTATTAAAGTTAAAAACAAAAAAGTTAAGACATCTGCAATTGCAGGAACATTAAAAAAACACTCTACTAAAAGTAACTTAAATAATTTTTTAAATGATAAAAAAGAACGTTCTGAACATCAATATGTAGTTGATGATTTAAAAACTAAAATTAATAACTATTGTAAAAAAATTAATATATCCGAAAATCCAAAAGTTTTAGAATTAGAATATTTATACCATTTATATACATCGATTAATGGAACCTTAAATGATAATACACATATTCTAGAATTAGCTAATATTCTACATCCTACACCTGCAGTTTTAGGAACACCTAAAGATAAAGTACTTAATATTATAGAAAAAAATGAACCTTTTGATAGAGGTTGGTATAGTGGTTATATTGGATGGTATGATACAAATGGGGATGGTAGATTCGATGTAGCAATACGATCAGGATTACAAACAAATTCACACTTATACTGCTATGCTGGAGGAGGACTTGTAAAAGAGTCTAAAGAAAACCATGAATGGGATGAAACTGAATTAAAATTTCAGAACTTATTATTAGCAATCAAATAAAAATTACAATGCTTTTTCTAAAGCTCTATTCATTCTATTAACAAATTCAATAGGATTATCCAGTTTCATATTTTCTGCTAACATAGCTTGTTCATAAACAAGAAAAACAGAATCAGTAAATTGCTTTGTCTTAGACATTTTATTCATCTTTTTAACAATTTTATGTTTAGGATTTATCTCAAGTATAGGCTTTGCCTCAGGCATATTCATTTGGCCCATTTGCTGAAACATTTTTTGCATTTGAGCAGATGGATCATTACTATCAGCAACAATACAAGATGGAGAATCTGTTAAACGCTGAGAAACAATAACATCTTTGACCTTATCACCTAATACAGCTTTCATCTTTTTAATAAGTGGTTTACAGGCATCGCTATCTTTTTTATCATCATCTGTTTGAATTTCTTCCATTGCATCAGAATGATTAATTGACTTAAATGTATAGTCTTTATATTTTGTTACAGATGAAAATACAAATTCATCTATTTCATTATCCATAATCAATACTTCTATTCCTTTTTTATTGCATGTTTCTAAAAGTGGAGAAGCTTTAATTGATCCATAGCTTTCTCCTACAATATAAAAAATTGATTTTTGATCTTTAGACATATTTGAGACATAATCAGATAAAGAAATGTAATTTTCATTTTTATTTGTTCTAAACCTAACAAGTTCTAAAAGTAATTCTCTATTTTCAAAATCTTGGTATAATCCTTCTTTTAAAGCAATTCCATATTGCTTATAAAATTCATTATATTTATTTTGATCTTTTTTAGCAAGATTATCAATAGCTTTTAAAACTTTTTTAACACTATTTCTTTTGATTTTATCTAAGATTTTATTTTTCTGAAGGATTTCACGACTTACATTAAGTGGTAAATCTTCTGTATCTATAACACCTCTTAAAAAACGTAAATATACAGGCATTAATTCTTTATCATCATCTGTAATAAACACACGCTTAACATACAATTTAACCCCTGGTTTATAGTCTGCATTGAACATATCAAATGGAGCCACTTTAGGAACATAAAATAAAGTTGTATAATCTAAAGTTCCTTCTGCTGTTGTATGTACATGAAACATAGGATCTTCATTATCATTTGCAAAAGTTTTATAAAACTCATTATAATCTTTTTTCTTTAAACTTGATTTATTACGCTTCCAAAATGCTGAAGCTGAATTCACCTGATCTATAACATCTTCTGTTTTTTTATCTTCTTTAGTTTCTGTATAATGTAAATAAATAGGAAAGGCAATATGATCTGAATATTTTTTAACAATCGTTTCTATTGACCATTTATTAGTATATTCTTTTCCTTCATCATTTAAAAATAGTTTTATAGTTGTTCCACATGATTCTTTTTCTACTTCTTTAATAGTAAAACCTGTTTTACCATCACTTTTCCATAGATAAGCAACTTTTTCACCTGCTTTTTTAGTTGTTACCTCAACTTTATCAGCAACCATAAAACAAGAATAAAAACCTACTCCAAATTGACCAATAAGATTACTATCTTTCTTTGAATCTCCTGATAAAGTCTCAATAAATTTCTTTGTACCACTTCTTGCAATAGTTCCTAAGTTTTCGATAAGATCCTCTTTATTCATTCCAATTCCGTTATCCGTAATCGTTAAACTTTTTTCTTTATCCTCAAATTCTATATCAATTTTTGGAGAAAACTCCATAGATTTATATTTACTATCAGATAAAGTTAAATATCTTAATTTATCCATTGCATCTGAAGCATTAGATATTAATTCTCTTAAAAATATTTCTTTATTAGAATATAATGAATGAACAATTAAATGTAATAATTGAGAAACTTCTGTACGAAACTTTTGCTTTGCCATATAAAAAATTCCTAACTTTTTAAAAAATAACAGGGAAATTTAAAAAAGAAATATAATACTAAGCAATTAGAAGGAGAAAAGCTGAAATAATTTAATTATCAAGAATAATATTTAATAATAGAATAATATCCTGAACATTAACGGCATTATCATTATTTATATCTGCTAATACATAATTAGGAGAAGTTACACCTAAAACCATATTAACAACTAAAACAACGTCTAATACATCAACAACATCATCGCTATTAATATCACCAACAATACCCGAATTTGAAGAAATATATTCAATTAGAAAATCATCTAAAGCTGCTTCAACTAATGAGCCACCACTACCATTATCACCAGCATAGGATAAGTCTTCTGCAATAAATTTAAATTGCATCTCATCTGTTAACTCTAAATAATCAGATAATATAAAGCGTGATTTTGCCCAACTATTTGTAGAATTTGATGTAACATTAAGGTCTTGCCAGTTACCACCTGAATTATTAGATACAAGAACACGCCACAGATCATTGCCTCCATTATCTCCAATATTATTTGTATACCAATACCAATATGATAAAACAACTTCATCAAAAGAAGCTAAAGCAAATATGGGGCTAATAAGAGTTGTTTGGCCAGCATCAACATCATCAAAACCACCATTACCATCTTCATAACCATTCCCAGTAATGAAGCAATAAGATCCTGAAACGGTATGATCCTCTCCAGGCTGAACTTGATTGCCTTGGTCATTATATGTTGCGATAGGTTGTGCGAGTTCCCATATGCCAGCAGATGCATTATCTAATAAAGGATCTCCAATAATCCAATCTCCTGGACCATCCTCATAATCATTACTATAAAAATCAGGTAAATCTCCTATAATAAACAATATAGAACTACTAGGAGCATTAGATGGAAATGTCTGTACAATTCCTTCAGAGTTTACAGCTTGTATATAATATTCTATAATCATTCCATTATATATATTATCTAACATAGCAGAATAATATCCTCCTAATCCTTGCTGTTGCATCTCCAGTGCCGTAAACCCATCGCCTATATCATAATAAAGTTCAACTGCCTCAATAACACCTGTATATGCTGTAACATTAGCTGCAAAATTAATTGATGCTGAATTTGTATAAACATCTACCATAATAGCAGGGTCCTCAAAAGACATATCTTCATAAGGATCATGATTAATACTTAAGCCACTAATACTAATTCCATCAATTCCATTGATTCCACTATTAAGAGGATCAAGGTAAGTATCAAGACCCATATTCATAGCTGAATCAAATCTTCCATATCCATGTGTATACTGCTGATCACAATAACAATCAGGTGAAGGATCACAATAATTAGTATAAATAAAACTAGCTATACCAACTTGACGTTTATTACTATCAAACAATGGAGAACCTGAAGAACCTGGAATAACTCTTCCATCATTATATTGAAATTCCCAATAATATCCATTACCGTTAACATTTGTTCCATTTTGTGTGATTTTTTTAATTCCAGCTCCTGGATGATGAACACCAAAAACACCTTGTGGAGGCAATGTAGCTCTTGACCAACCTACGTAAAAAGGATTATAACTATCTGGAATAGTAGAGGTCATCTCTAATAGCGCAAAATCTGGGCCACTATTAATATCTTCACTAACTAATAAATTTGAACCACTCACACTTTGATTTTCAGGTGCAGAAGTTCCTGTACATGTTGCAGCCTGATAATTAAAGAGAAACACATAACCACTAGCGCTACCACTAACACAATGATCAGCAAATAGAACATAAGGAGTTCTATCGTTTAAAGTATTATTAATGATAGATGCAGAGCAAAGTCCTCCACCCATACTCACCCGAATTGTTCCATTTATTTGATCTTCAAAATTATCTCCTTCTGGACAGGCGACATTAATATTACAATCTTCACGATTAGATCCAGAAGATTCACTAAAATAACCCATAATATCTTCATAGTCATGTATAATTGTTCCAATATTAAGTCTTACCAGATCTAATTCATCTTCAGGAACATTTAACTCTATAATAATATGATCTCCCTTTGCAACACTCGTTGGGAAAACAAAAGAGTCTTTATTATTATTTGATGTAAAGGAACCTAAAAACATTGTTTGGTCTTGATCATAAATAAATAAAGTTGAATTATCAGATAAATAAAAATCATCAAATATAATTCCAATGCCATAAGCACCTGGAGATTTAATTCCAAAAAGATACGTATATACACCATTATCATTTATAGGATTAACAGATTCTAAAATATCAATATCCATTTGATATTCATCCCCAAATTGAAATACCATGGGATTAAAGTTCCTATCAACTAAATCCATTCTATTAGGCTCTACAAAATCAATAGAAATATCCCTATCATAATACCTAGGAATTCCTCCTTGTGATATTTGAGCGAATGAATTGGACAATAATAGTATAAAAAGAATAACCATTCTCATGCTTTAAATATATTAAATTTTAACAATAGCTAATTGCTAATTAAATGTAATGAAATGTAAACAATGACTCAAAACATATCAAATACGACACTATCAAATCTTATTATCAGTATATTAAATAAATATAAAATTGATAATGTTTGTATTTGTCCAGGATCAAGAAACACACCCTTAAATCTTGCTTTTCTTAATGAAACATCATTTAAATGTACAAGCCATATTGATGAGAGAGCAGCGGCTTTTTTTTCATTGGGACTATCTAAAGCATCTTCAAAGCCTAGTATTATACTAACAACATCAGGTACGGCAGCAGCTAACCTGCTTCCTGCTGTTATTGAATCAGATTTAAGTTCAACACCACTGATTGTTATTACAGCGGATAGACCAAAAGCTTTAATTAATACAGGTGAAAATCAAACAATTAAGCAAGATGAACTTTTTAAAGATTTCACAAGAGGATCAATACATATTGATACTGCAGATAAGAATTCATTAGAAAGTATTAAAGATAATATCCAAGCTATCATTGAAAAAGCTATTGGTGTAATAGGTGGAGATGCTCCTGGACCAGTCCATTTAAATATATCTTTTGATGAACCTTTAATTGATGAATTTAATGCATATGATATAGAAATTAATGCTAATAAAGAGCAAATGAGCCTGTATGAGCATTTCCTGTTTCCAAAATTCAAATATCCGCTTATTGTATGCGGTCAACTTAATAATTCAAAATATAATAGTCTCATTATTGAATTATCAGAAAAACTAAATTGTCCTATTTTTGCAGATCCTTTATCTCAATTACGCTATGATAAAAAACATCCTAATATTTTTTCATACTATGATTATTATGCTGACCAATTAACAATTAAACCAGATTACATTATCCGATTTGGTAAAAAACCTGTATCAAAAAAACTTAATGTCCTTCTTGAAAAATTTGGAAAGCATAACATGGTTTTGTTTTCAGATTATAAACATTATAATGAAAATATTTATTCAATTACAATTAAAGATATTGACTCTATAGATAATATACATAGAGGAAATTATATTGATTCTATATCTGAATTAGAACATAAAACAAAAAAAATTGTTGCTAATCGCTTAAATAATAAAGATTTTTTTGAGGGTAATATTTTAAATCACTGTATCAATCAATTTGCTAATGATGATAATCTTTTTATAGGGAATTCACTTCCAGTTAGAACTCTTGAAAAATTTTGTCCAAATAAAGATAAAAAAATAAATATCTATTCTAATAGAGGGGCTAGTGGAATTGATGGACTTATTGCAACAGCTCTTGGAACAGCATATCAAAATCAATCAAAAAGGAATATATTAATTTTAGGAGATGTTAGCTTTTTTTATGATATGACATCTCTTTTAATTGGTAATAATTATTCAATTAATTTAAATATTATTATCATTAATAATAATGGAGGACAGATTTTTAATACTCTGAGATATAAAGATAAAATAAAACAAAAATATAACAAATTCTGGACAACTCCCATAGATATAGATATTGAGCAAGTATGCAAAACATATAAGCAAACCTACTATAACCTAAGCTCTATTAATGATATCGATCAAAATCTTAATAAAATACTAGATACAAAGGGGATTAATATTATAGAAATTAAAACAGATTTTGAGATCACAAAGAATATAGAAGAAAAAATACAAAAGAATATTTAATACAATTTTTCTCCTTCTGATTTGGCAATTACTGCTGCTCCTACACTATCACTTGAAATATTTACCATCGTTCTAAACATATCAAGAGGTCTATCAATTGCAAGCATTGAGCCAACCCAGAGCGCTACAGCATCACTTTGTAGACCAACTGCATCTGTAACAATAAAAAGCATTACAAGCCCGGCACTTGGAATACCTGCCGCTCCAATAGAAGCAAGTAATGCTGTTATCACAACAATAAATTGCTGACTTGCATCAAGAGGAATACCTAATGCTTGTGCAATAAATAATACACCTGCACATTCATATAAAGCTGTTCCATCCATGTTAATTGTAGCTCCCATAGGTAAAACAAAGCTTGTAACTTCATTAGAAACTTTAACATTATCTTTAACGCATTTCATTGTGACAGGCAATGTTGCACTTGATGAGCTTGTTGAAAATGCAGTAACCATAGCAGATGCCATCGCTCTAAAATGTTTAATTGGATTAACTTTAACAAAAACCACCAAAATAATTGGTAAAACAATAAATAAATGTAATGATAGACCACAAGCTATTGTAAATGCATATAGCCCAAGCTCTCTAAAAATAGAAAGTCCTGTATTAGATACAGTCTTGGTCATTAAGCCAAAAACACCTATTGGAGCACATTTTATAACAAGCTGTGTCATTTTCATTATAATATGATAAATTGATTCTATTAATCCTTTAACGCTCGAATTATATTTTGAATCAACAAAGTTCATCATAATACCAAAGAAAATTGCAAAAAAGATAATTCCAAGTATATCACCTGATGCTAAAGCAGAAACAGGATTTAAAGGAATCATACGCTTCAAAATATCAAGAATAGAGCTTGTAGAACTTAATTTAGTTGTATCAAAAGCACCCACTTGATCAATAGGAGCAGCTCCAATACCAGGCTGTATAACATTTGCCAACGTTAATCCTATTAGTATAGCCATTAAACTTGTACACACATAATAAATCAATGTTTTAAAACCAAGACGGCCAATTTTAGACTGATCTTTTATTGATGAAATCCCCATAATAATTGATGTGAAAATAAGGGGGACTATAACCATTTTTAATAAACGTATAAAAATATCTCCTAAAAGAAGTATTACTGTGTACACTGCATTATTTTCATAATTCCCTAACTGATTAAAAAAGATACCAGATATAGTTCCAAGTATCATACAGATAATAATTTGCCAATGTAGTTTTATGCTTTTCATTAATATATCCTTTTAGGGTTTTTAAATTTATTCTCATCTATTTTATATTGAGGATATAAAGGTTTCTTAGATTTTGTAGAAAAACCTATATTTATTCCTCTTTGATTCTCTTCACAATCACCATTATCAGGTAGTGCGTCTTCAGGACATTCTGGTAAATCAGTTAAATTCTCATTATCATCAATTATACAAGCCTCATTATCATCTAAACTATAACATGTTAAATCGCAACCCCATTGCTGGTCCTCATCATCACAAAAATCATCACCAATCCATGATCTAACACAACAATCACCATCACCTGAACAATCTAATACCTCTGTTGGGGAACAGCCTCCAATAGAACAATCATCTGGACAAGTTTCTGATGTTTCATAACCATTACATATATCATCACCACATGTAGGAGTACAATCACCTTGATAATTAGATTCAGATGAATCAGGATCAATGCAATCATCACATGTTCCACATGCAGAACCTATAGAGTCAGATGGAAAACAACCTGGCCAATACGTATTATCAGGACACCCATTCTGTGCTAAATCTAAACAACTCGTAGGGCAACAATCTCCACCATCATAATCACAAATATCAATATTATTATCTAAATCACAGTATCCATCAGCAATCCAAATAGAGAATCCCCCAGCCTCATCGCAAGGAGTTGTTGGAATATCATTATCATCATCTTCACAATCACCATTATCTTCTATAGAGTTTTCAGGACATAATGGAAGATTATTAATATTTTGTGAATTATCACCATTATCCATCCAGCATACCTCATCATTATTTGTGAGACTATAGCAAACAAGATTACATCCATAAGTTTGATTTATATCATCACAATAACCATCCCCAATCCAATCTATAGGACAACAATCTCCATCTCCAGAGCAGTCATCCAAACTACCAGATTCTATACAATCAGGACAATCATCAAGCGAATCTACACAAGTAGACCCATCAGGACAGGTTAATTGACCTGATGCTTCACAATCTCCAAGGCATAAACAGCCTGAACAATCATAATCATACCCAACCTCTAATTGTGCACAGGTATATCCATCATCAAATGCAGCATCACAACATTCATAATCAGCAGTTTGATAAGATTGTATACAACTATCACAAACACTTGGTTCTTGACAAGCAGACGAATCACATACATTGCATCCATCATCACACTCATATGATGGTATAGAGGCTCCTCCACAAATACCATTACAATCCTCAATACTACCGCTACAATCACATGTATTTAAATTAGAATAATATATAAAATCTAAAGATTGAGCATCTGCATCTGATACTGCAATATCAGTTAATTCAATTGAATTACATGTTAAATCTAAATTCATTAAAACACCACATCCAGATGAAATAGAATTACCCGTTAAAGAAAAACCAACAACTACAGATGTTCCTGGCTGTAAATTAAACCCTGCATTCTCTGCAGCTCCACCTTGTAATATACCAAGTAAACCTCCTTGGCTAACAGTAAACTGAAATCCTGCTATATCTACATTTGATTTATATAATACAGAGCCAGATGATGTAATAGCAAAAACACCATCATTTTCATCTGGAACTTGAAGCATACATGCATCAGCGATTTCTCCAAGAATAGGACCTCCACAACCACATCCAAGATCAGCTCCAAATCCTAACATGCAATCAATTTCATCATCCATATTAACAATAGTCATTGCAACATCACCATAATCAGCAAAGTTTCCATCGCTTAAATCATCTTGCATTGAATTAATACATTCAGTTACTGATGGATATCCTATAATTTGTGAATCAATAAAAATAAAAGATACATAAAAGCCATCTCTTTGAATTAAACCTAAATCTGTTATTTGAATTTGATCTAAAGCTGCTCCTGTAGATGCTGCAACATCATTTTTAAATTGAGTTTCATTAAATTCAGAAAAACTACCGCTAAAAGTAAGTGAAATTTCATTTTCATACTCATAATCAGAAAAATCTTCCCCTCCAGGAAGGCCATTTCCGTCACCATCACCTCCACCATTACATGTAAGAATGATTAAGGGTAGAAAAATAATATATAAAAATCTAAATATTCTCATAAAATTTTAATCACACACCAATGTGATACTATTAATATTTGTAAATAAACCATTAAAAGAACCTGAACCAAAACTTGCTGTATAGTCCGCACTGCATACCAATTGTTCAGATGCATCCCAAACTTTTAAAATCATTGTATTTCCTAAAATATATCCAGGTAAAACTGGTCCTTCAAAATCTGTTAAATCAGCACTTTCAACCGCTGTAATTTCAAGCTGATTTCCTTCCCAAATACCATGACCAACTAAAACCTCACCAATAGCACCTGTATTATCAATAATACCAGCAGTATCAAATAATGCAATCTGATCACCAACATCTAGTTCTGTAATAGAACCCTCAAAAATAAATAATGTTGCTGCACCTGTTTCTTCAATCGTAAAGTTAAAAGGACTAGAAGATGCAGATAATAAATCAATAAGAAGAACTATATTATTAGACCAACTAATACCATCAACAGGATCTTCATTTGGAATATTTAATATTATCCCACTTGAGAATGCATCAATATAACTATTTTCTGAGGAATCATATATTTTAAATGTAGGTATATCTCCATTTTCCATGTAACCTGCAGTAAAATGAGTTTGGTCATTACCAAAAACGGGTAAATCACACATTTGTTCTCCACATAAAGAGGTATCCCACATTCTAGAACCAACACAAACATCACCATTAAAGGCACCTACCCAATCATCAGCATCTATTTGTTGGTTATCAATTTTTACTTCTTTAAATATATAATAACCCAACTGAACGGATGAAGAATATATAAATTCACATGGTAAACATTCATATTGATTATTATTTCCAACATATTGAGGGTTTTCACAAAAGCCTTGGGTATCATCAGAACATGCTATTGTAGTCTGGCAATCCTCTGCACAGGTTGTTTCTGTTTCACTCTCATCACAAATTCCATCTCCACATTCAACAGTAGATCCTGAACCACCATTACCACCATCTTCACTACTATCGCAACTGAAAACGAAAAAGCATAATATAAAAAATAAAAATTTCATCATAATCATATCTATTAACTAGCTGGAAAATATAAGAATTCTTACTGAAAAGAAAAAGGCCTCTTAAAAAGAGGCCTTTCTCAAACTAAAACGTTTTTTATAACAAGTTAGTTATATCTTAGAAACTATAAGATAATGTAACTGAAGCTTCACTAGCTAAATCAGCATCTTCCCAACCTGACATAGTTGTAACAGGATCCAAGAATAAACCTTCACCTACTTGCATATCAAGTGTTGCTTGACCCCAGTTAAAACCAAGACCAAAACCATAACTAGTATTATTATCATCACTTGGACCATTAGTATCATCAGCACATGGATCACTACCAGCTGCATCATTAGTACATGAGAAGTCATATGTATGTGTTGCCCATGCTCTTAGAGTAGCCCAATCTGTTAAACCAGCTTCAACAGCAAGAGTTGCAGTTGGTAAAGTCATTGATGTTGCATCATTAGTACCATCACTCTCAGTATGATAGTCAACTCCAAGACCAAATAGTACATCAGCACCACCTGCATCTAAATGAGTAAACATATCAAAACCTAAACTCATTGAAGTATTATCTGAACCATCATCAGTTGACATTAGAGATGCTTTTGCTGAATCAAAAACCCAAACGTCCATATCATCTCTCCAGTTAGCCCAGTAAGATGTAGCATCATCTACAGATGTAAAACCACAACCTAACTCACCCCACTCAAAGTTTTGACCATAACCAATAGCAAAACCATCAGTTTCAGTGTTACCTTTGTCAGCCATATACTGTACGCTAAGACCAACATCACCATTACCCCACATGATGTTCATCCATGTAGCAGCATCATCACCATCGAAGTTAAAACCCCATGTTGTAGCATCACCCCATAGGATAGTTGCATCAACACCAGCATCTGCTGTAGTTCCATCATTATCACTTCCAATACCATCTAATTCAACGAAATCATGATCGTTGATTGTCGCAGGAAATATAGCGATGTTTGCTTTATCGCCTGGCCAAAAACCAGCATCTCCACCGAGAGCTGCAATTCTTGAGTTGGCGAACACTGCAGCACATAGTACTACACTTATTAGGATTACTTTAACATTTTTCATGTTTGTCTTTCTCCTTGTTTTCTTTCTTTTTTTTTAACCAACTTGCACCTGCGGACACCACAGACACAAAATGTAAATCAGGGTATATACAACCACGGTTCCTAAAAGTTCCATAGTTTTTTTCAGGGATTTGTTCTTTTACTCCTACCGACGATGAACATGCGCAATTAGCCTTGATGAGCCCCGATACCTTGGTCAATATTACAAATAAATAAATAAACATAACAAGTATTTAATGTAATACTTTAAGTCCAATGCTTTATTTGTTTTAATAAGCCTTTGATTATCAACATCTTATAATTACAGCAATACTTTAAGAGTATTAAAAATAATTTTACTTAGATTGATTTTTATTAGGAAATCTGCTCATCGCATACTCAGCAAGAGCTGTAATTGTTAAACTGGGGTTAACTCCTAAGTTTGAAGGGACAACAGAGCCATCTATAACATAAAGACCCGGATAATTAAAAACCTCAAAGTTTTTATCAACAACTCCTGATGAGATATCCTCACCCATAGTTGCTCCTCCTAATATATGGGCTGTTGTTGGAATTCCAAAAAAAGTATCCATATAAGTTGACATAGGAACACCTTTTATATCTTTGGCAATATCATCTGCAACCCTCTCTCCTGCAGGAATAAAGCTAGGGATAGGATCCTTGCTAGATAGACTACTATTCATAGATTTAAACCCAAATCGCCACCATCTACTCTTATAAGATAGCCTTAAATAGTTATTAATAGGCTGCATAATAAGTAAAATAACAGTTTGAGATGACCATTTATAAGGAATAGAGTCCCTGATAAATGCTATTGGATGAAGAATGATATTTGCAAACCACTTAAATACAGTTGGAATTTTATCTGACTTACTAAATATATGTGTTGTTAATAAAGACATACTGTTTTGTCCTACGCCATACCGGCATGTTTCAATATGTGTTTTTTCATCAGTCATAAACCCTGCAGATATAGCAACTCCCTTTGTAAAATCCTTTGTTTTATGTGCTATTTTAGAACGAACACCAAGTATAGATTCTGAATTAGTTCTCACATAATCACCTAAAGAATCTGATAATTTTGATAGATACCCTTTATCTTTACACTTTAATAATAATTTAACACTTCCCATAACACCTCCAGAAAAGATTACCTTCTTAGCCTGGACCTTACCTGTTTTCTTTAATAAACCAGTTGATTTTCTGTATTTTAAGGTATAACCATTATCCTTCTTTTGAACATACAACACCTCCTTTTCAGGAGAAATTGTAACTCCCCTTTTTTCAGCTAAATATAAATAATTTTTATCTAATGTGTTTTTTGCATTATAACGACAACCTACCATACAACCGCCACATAAAACACATCCATTCCTATCAGGTCCTTCACCATCAAAATAAGGATCTTTAACCAATTTATTGCTTTCATTAAAAAATATTCCAACATCGACTCTTTTAAAAGAATCTTCTCTACCTAGCCTAGATGCAGACTGCTTTAAAATATGATCTGTCTCTCCTAAATAGGGGGCCCTTGTTGCACCAAGCATTGTTTTTGCCGTATTATAAAAAGGAAGCAATCTTTCTTTCCAGCCACCTCCAATCCATCTTTTATCTTCAAAGGCTTTATCTGGAGGAACAAGCAATGTATTAGCATACACAAGACTTCCACCACCAACACCAGCACCGTGAAGTATAAATATATTCTTCAACAGCGTAATACATTGTATACCATATAAAAATAAATTAGGCATCCATAAAAACTTTCTAAGGTTCCAATTTGTTTTAGGAAAATCTTTAGTTTCATAACGCTTACCCTTTTCTAAAACTAAAACCTTATATCCTTTTTCAGATAACCTTAAAGCAGAAACACTTCCTCCAAAGCCTGAACCTATAATAACAATATCATATTCTTTATCTAATTTATCCATTAATTAACTCTTCTATTTTCCTAAGATAATTAATACTAATCTTATGTCCACCATTAAACTCATTAAAAAAGACATTACAATTTTTCAACTTTAAATCCTTATATATTCTATTAGAACAATCAATAGGAACAACTTCATCATTAACTCCATGACCTATAAAAATAGGAGTTTGGAATTGATTAGAATGAATACTAAAAGGTTTAGACTGATCTCTATTAAATCCCGCAACAGGAAAAACCCCACCCCATTGATACTCTAGTTGCAGAACCATATCATAACATACTGTAGCTCCCTGTGAAAAGCCAATAAAGAATACTTTTTTTGAATCTATAGTATTTAAAATATTATTTTTTAAAAAAGAGCTTAATAAACTAATAGGCTCATCTATTTCATAACTACCATCACTATGCTGATATGACCAAGAATATTCATTAGTTGTATTCTCAATTTTATATGGTGCTTGAGGGAATATCCACTTTGCATTAGGAATTTTAATAATAGAAGAAAGTGATTCAAAACTATTTTTATTTCCTTTCCATCCATGAATAAAAATTATAATCTTATCAAAGTTATCTAAACTACCTTTTTCTAAGAATTCTATTTTTTTCATTATAGTATAATTATATAGTATTATTTAAAATAAATTGTATTGTAAATTTAATGCTGTACAGGTAATTAATTTCTTAAAAAATGATAATTGGAATTTTAAAAGAAACTAAAGATAATGAGCTTAGAGTTGCAGCAACTCCTGATGTAGTTAAAAATTTAATTAAACTAGATCATTCTGTTGTTGTAGAAAAATCAGCTGGGGAAGGTTCTTTTATATCAGATGAAAATTTCAAGGATGCAGGTGCAGATTTATTGGATTCATCAAATGATGTTTGTTCTCAAGCGGATATTATTTTCAGTGTTAATTCTCTTAGTAGTGAACAATTAAAACAAATAAAGAAAAATAGTACCATTGTGTCATTCTTTCAAATAAAGGATGAAATACAACAAATTTCAGACTACACAAATAATAATCTTTCTTTAATTTCAATGAGCCATGTTCCAAGAACAACGCTTGCTCAAAACATGGATGCACTAAGTTCACAAAGTAATATTGCTGGTTATAAAGCAACAATTATAGGAGCTGATCATATAACAAAGTATATGCCTCTTCTTATGACAGCTGCTGGAACTATAAAGCCTGCAAAAGTTTTAATTCTAGGTGCTGGGGTTGCAGGTCTTGCAGCAATAGCAAATGCAAAAAGAATGGGAGCACAAGTTTATGCATTTGACGTTAGGCCTGTTGTGAAAGAACAAGTAGAAAGTCTTGGAGCTAAATTTGTAGAAGTAGAAAGTGAATCTAGCGAAGGAGTTGGAGAAGGAGGATACGCTAAAGAAGTTTCCGAAGAATACAAAAAGAAACAAGGTGAATTAATTAAGGATACCATTAAAGATATGGATATTGTTATTTCAACAGCTCTTATTCCTGAGAGGCCTGCTCCTATACTAATAGATAAAGATATGGTCAATAGCATGCAACCTGGCTCTGCTATTATAGACCTTGCTGCTATTAATGGTGGAAACTGTGAATTAACAGAATGCGATAAGGTTATTATGCACAATAATATTACTATAGATGGAAGATCTTACTTACCAAGTACAATGCCTAATGATGCAAGTAAACTATATTCAAAAAATTTATTTAATTTGTTTAAACACATATATAATAAGGATAACCCTTTAAACCTTGAAGATGAAATCACAAATGGTTCTATGCTAATTAATCAAGGAAAAGTAAATAATCAAATGTTACAAGAATTTTTAGATAAGGATAATAGCTAATGGATATTACTACAATTACTATTTTTATTCTTGCCGTATTTGTTGGTTTTGAAATTATAACAAAAGTTCCACCAACACTACATACACCTCTTATGTCAGGATCAAATGCTATTTCTGGAATTGCAATTATAGGAGCTATACTTGCAACAACTGTTCAAGGCAATATTGGTATGTGGCTTGGATTCATTGCTGTTATCTTTGCAATGATTAATGTTGTAGGAGGGTTTATGGTAACAGACAGAATGTTAAAAATGTTTAAGAGAAAATAAATGATAGATTTTTTATACTTAATATCAGCAATTTGCTTTATATATGGACTTAAAATGTTAAGTCATCCAAAAACTGCACGAAATGGAAATATTATTGCTTCTTTAGGAATGTTAATTGCCATCATTGCAACAGTCTCCCTTGGAACAAATTTAGATCTTAAAATGATAGGCATAGCAATGCTTATAGGAGCAATTATAGGAGGATTCTTTGCAACAAAAGTAGAGATGACTCAAATGCCTCAATTAGTTGCAATATTTAATGGTTTTGGAGGAGGAGCATCTGCACTTGTAGCATCTTCAGAATTTTTAAAGTATGGCGCTGATTCATCAATGTTTTTAATTATTTCAATTACCTTAAGTGTTTTAGTGGGGACTCTAACCTTAACAGGAAGTTTCATTGCATTTGGGAAATTGCAAGGCCTTATTTCTACAAAACCAATTACATTTCCTGGACAACAAATATTTAATGCACTTCTTGCAATCACTATGTTTACAGCAGCATATTTCATACCCACATACGGTATAAATGCATTTTATATTATAGTCATATTATCTGGATTACTTGGAATATTACTAGTAATTCCTATTGGAGGAGCAGATATGCCTGTTGTTATATCTTTACTAAATTCTTATTCAGGTATTGCAGCTGCAATGACAGGATTTGTACTAGTAAATAGTCAACCATCAGCAGGAAACGCTCTTATCATATGCGGAAGTTTAGTTGGAGCATCTGGTATGATACTAACACAAATAATGTGCAAAGGGATGAATAGATCGCTTGCAAATGTGATTTTTGGAGCTGTTGGTGGTGAAGTTGAAGCCTCTTCTGGAGAAGGTAAAGAAGTTAATATAAAAAGTTATTCAACTGAAGAAGCTGCTATGATTTTTGATGCTGCAGAAAAAATTATTGTTGTTCCTGGTTATGGATTAGCTGTTGCACAAGCACAGCATGCTGTTAGAGAAGTTGCTGAATTTCTTGAAGATAAAGGGAAAACAGTACTATATGCAATTCATCCTGTTGCGGGCAGAATGCCTGGACACATGAATGTATTATTAGCAGAAGCAAATATATCATATGAACAATTAAAAGATTTAGATGAAATAAATCCAGAATTTGAAGATTGCGATGTCGCGATTGTACTTGGAGCAAATGATGTTGTCAATCCTGCTGCAAGATCAGATCAAAATAGCCCTATTTACGGTATGCCAATACTAAATGTTGATAAAGCTAGAACAGTTATCATCAATAAAAGAACAATGAATACGGGATTTGCAGGTGTTCAAAATGAATTATTTGGATATGAAAATTCTATTATGGTTTTTGGTGATGCAAAAGATATGCTAATTAAACTTCTATCTGATTTAAAAGAATTATAATTCTACAACTGCTTATAAGATAAGCAAATGATTTAATAAAAAATATTATTAAATATCTAATTAGATAATATAATATTAATTAACAATATTATATCTTGAACATTAATTGCATCATCCTCATTTAAGTCACCTAATAATAATTCAAAACCGGATGGAGAATACTCCCCCATAATAATAGAAACAAATCTAACAGCATCTAATATATCAATAACTCCATCTTGATTAATATCTCCATATAAAAAAGTATCTTGTGCATTTAAAACAACAGGGATAGCATCAAAATCATTTAGAGCATTTGTATTACTAATCACATAGCCATAATACACTCCAGAGCTTAAATTACTTGTATTAATATTAATTTGATAAAGAGCTGAAGAACCACTTGTTAATTGATTATTATTGCCTGATAGATATTCTGTAGATAACCAATTAGAAGTATTAAAACTTAATCCTAAATTATTTTCAACAAATGAATCATTATATACAACCTCTAATCCATATTCTCCAGAACCAGGAGATCTAATTCCAATCGTAGCAGAGGCCACCTCTCCTTGCATAGATTGATAATTAATATCAATTTCACCAGTTTCATGTAAAACTAATTGAAAATTATATATTCTATCTGTATCAGTCCAGTGTACTACATCATCAAACCATATAACAGTTCTATTATTATTAGAGTGATACTTAACTTCACCAGAGCCTAATTCATTACCACTATAAGCAGGATTTAAATCATCCCAAAAAGCAAAAATTGCAGCTAGAGGAGAATCTTCACTAAAAACAGCCTGATTGTTCCAACCATTATTATCATTTTCAAATCCAATCCACCCATTAGGATTTACTAAACAAAAATTATATTCTTCATCATAAAAATTAAAATTAAAAGGTAAGTTAATTTCTGTTGCAGTATCATTATTTTCAAATTCAAGGACTGTAATACCATCTAAATTTTCAATATCAATCCAACTAGAATTAATAATCTCAGGATTTTGCCTTGAATCAGTCCATGCATAACCAAAATTATCAATTTGATCAGAACTAACAGGGTAAGGACCTGAACTAATATCATAAATTAGTTCAGAACCAAATTCTCCATTATTACTAATAGTTAATTGAGTTGAGTATTCTTCATTTAAGGGAACATTAAATGCAAACTCATCAACATTATATGCAGCTTCAGGTTGAGCATATGGAGTGGAACCTCTTGTAGTAATAAATAATGCAGATTGATCAGTTAGTGTTCTTGCTCCTTGAGCATAAGAATTATTAAACGTATATTGCAATCCATCATCTCCTAAATGATTTTCAATACCAACAGTACAATACTGACCATGATATACAGCTCCCTCATAATTACCAACCGGATAATTACCAATGCTTGTATTATTAAAATTATTATATTGTAATTTCATTTCATCATCTCCTGTTGGAGTTTCAGATCCAGAATTATATAAAATAACCTGAAAAGATTCGGATGAATTATTTAAAAAAGTTCTAACATTTGACCACTCTATAATAAAAGAATCATCAACAGCATTATAATAAGAATATACCTCTCCTCCATTTGTAGTTTTTAAATCATCCCAAAAAACAGCAACTATTGGAGAAGGTCCTCCTGGACCAGGTAAAGTATAATTTCTAAATGAAGTCATTTCTGTATATCCAAATGAAATCCATCCATTAGAACAAATACTAACACTATTATAATTAACTCCATAAAATGTAAAGGTAAAAGGTAATTGTATTGATGTAACATCATCTTGATTATCACCTCCATCATAAATATTTACTTCAGTACCATTTCCACCATAATCAGGATCTATTTCTATCCATTCATAAGTTGGAGCAAGATCATAATCCGTATCTCCAATATCATAGATATAGTAACCATGTTGATCAGGACCAACGGGATCATTGACAGTAACATTTCCAACTTGAAATGATACTACAGATTGAGTTTGGTAACCATAACCATTGGAAGAAATTAAACTGACAGGAATAGATATAACTGAGCCGTTGATAACAGCACTATCTACCAATATAGAAATATTTCCTGAACATGAAGCATATCCTCCTGCTTGTACATTTCCACAAGAAAAATTAGTATCACTAAAAGTTAATAAAGAACCTGTATAATTAATTTCTCCATTTAAGCTATTTAAGGACATAGAACCTGAATTATACACTTGAAATTCAACATCAGAAGAATTTCCGATACTAAGTTCTGAATCTAAGTCATAAGATAAATCAAGATTAGCTGATTTAAAATTAATAGGGACTATATAATTCCACAACAAATCATCTGTTGTTGAATATACAGTTAATCTTATCATAGGATCATCAGTATCAGATATTAAATTATTCGCATTAATAGATATATTATTTATCTGAGCAGATTCTCCTGATGATAAACTTCCAATATATTGGGGATTATCTGATAAAATTATATAAGGAGAATTAGTACTACATTCAGCAACCAGTGAATTTATATTTTCATTAGAATTATTTTGGATTTCTATACTTAAAGTTGCTATTTCTCCAGGATTTAAATAAGAATCATTATTCCCTAAAGAATCATCAATCAGTATAGATTCTGTATTTATAATAACTTCTGGTAAATCATTAGATATAATAAAAAATGATTCATCAGGAAGATAGTTCTGCTTTCTAGAAACAACATTTACATTTCCTGAACTCATAGATGAATCTAAAGAAAAATCTGCAATACCATTAGAATTAGTATAAGCCGATTCAAACAATTCATCAATCAAATTTCCTTCTCTTGATAAAGTAACCATAACGTCTTCTATTGGATTCCCTTGCTCATCAGAAACAAATACTTGAAAATTATTAGAACCATTAATTAACATTTGATTATGTTGTACAACCATATTTTCAGGTGGAGATGTCCAGAGTTGCAATGCTGGATCTCCAAATAAATTATTCCAAGTTGAAAATAAATAAACATTGTCATTTGGATTTTGGGGATAAATTTCATTAAGAGCTAGTTTACCATAAACAGTAGCTTCTCCAGCTGTTTTTACCTCATTTACAAAAATACTTTCAAATATACCCATATCAACGATATTATTAAATGCTGTGTGAGTATAAGATTGTGCTGTTCCTACAACTGCGACTGCTCCTTTAGGAC
>CETH01020021.1_pt1 | contig 59049 bp, 63 predicted proteins | sample 361461 | NCBI WGS metagenome assembly CETH01 (sample SAMEA2622695, study PRJEB7988) | marine metagenome | isolation source: saline water (ENVO:00002010), including | reverse complement strand
GTGCTGTTTCAAGTCCTTTTGATTGTTATTTAACAATGCTTGGACTTAGAACCTTACATTTAAGGATGGAACGTCATGCTGAAAATGCTCAAGCAGTTGCAGAATTTTTAGAAAGTCATCCAAAGGTATCAAGAGTTGCATATCCAGGACTTCCATCTGATCCAGGTTATGATATAGCAAAAAAACAAATGCTTGGTTTTTCTGGGATGATTTCATTTGAATTGATTGGTGGTATCCCTGCTGGAAAACATGTTATGAATAATGTAAAATTATGTTTTCTTGCTGAAAGTTTAGGAGCAGTAGAAACTATGATTACTCATCCTGCAACAATGACTCATGCTGAAGTACCAGAAGAAGAAAGACACGCTAGAGGTTTAACTGATGGTTTGGTTAGATTATCTGTAGGAATAGAGCATAAGCAAGATATTATTGACGATCTTAGTCAGGCTTTAGAGGGAGCTTAATTTTTCTTTTAAATCTCTATGCCCTCTCTTAAATTATATATAATATGAAAAAAATAGTAGCTAATTCATTCTTTATAATTTTATTTTCATCATTATTGCTTGCAAAAAATTTAACTCTTCATGATTTTGATAACCCATCAGCTAGTCATATTTTAGATTCAGAAATTATTGATAATATTTTAATAGTTTCTGGTATGATTGGAGGTATTGAATTTTATGATATCTCAAACCCTGAAATATTAAATCATTTAACGACTTTACAGCTATCTGGTGGTGGGGGCGGTGGCCAAGGTGGAGGTGGAACAAAGCCTAATTGCATTGTTGCATCTGGTAATTATGCTTATGTAACAACTAATAGAGGTTTGGGGATAATAAATATTTCTAATCCCTCAAATCCTCAATATTTAGGCATAGTACCAGATACAGATGACTATATATTAGAAAATTTAGCTGTTTCAGATTTTTATTTAGCAGTTGCTGCACATGAGGATGGAGTTTTAATGTTTGATATTTCAAACCCAACTGATCCAGAATTAATAGATGTAATACAATCAGATAACGCTTGGGTTGTTGAATTTGGATTTGGATTGTTATTGGTGGGCGATGAATCTAATCTTAATATTTATGATATATCTAATAATTATAGTTTATATCAATCCATAGAATTAAGTAATAGTATTAAAGATATTAAGAGAGCACATACAACTAAATTTTTTATTGCTTTAGGTACTGATGGAGTCGTCCTAATAGATTCAGATAATAACTTTAATATTATTGGTTCGTATAATACTTCAGCGCTTGCCAATAGATTAGATAGCTTTGATGATATGTTTTTTGGTTATAGAGTAGCCGTTTCTGATTGGGATGATGTTGAAATATTAGAATGGGATGGAGAAAATTTAAACTTAGTGGGTTTTAAAAATACTACTCGTAGAACAATGGCTATTGCAACAAAGAATGACTATGTCTATTCAGCTGAATGGAATAGTGTGCAAATATTTGAATATGGTGAGATTGATGGTCCAGATTTAGATTTAGATTTGTATGAGTTGAATTATCCATATGTTCAGTTTGGAGAATCTTATAATTTATCTTTAGAAGTTACAAATAATGGTAACCAAATATTAAATATTGTAGATGCATATACTACTAATAATGAGTTTTCTTATTCAGAATTAAATGATTTAAATCCAGGAGAAACTCAGATAGTTGATATAGTTTATACAGCAAATTCTGATAATGCATCTGGAAGTTATAGGATTTTTAGTAATGATCAAGATGAATCTGAAATCGTTTGTGAAACTAATGGTAATATTAATGGTGCCAATATTGGTGATATAGCGCCAGATTTCAATTTAAATATTATAGCTAATGGCTCAGGTACTTTTCAATTATCGGATTATATAGATAAAGTAGTTATCCTAGCATTTTTTGCACCTAATTGACCGGTTTGTAGTCCGGAGTTATCGGATATGGAAACAGCTATTTGGCAAAATTTTGATTCTAATGAAGTTATGGTTATAGGTATATCTAATACTAACAATCAAAATATTATTAATAATTTTGTATCTGAAAATAGTCTGACATTTCCTATTCTTTATGATCCAGGGAGTTCTGGGGGAGTTCAGGGAGGAGATGTATATGATTTATATTATATGCCTAATGATGGCTCTCCCTATCCAAGGGATTTTGTTATAAATCAAGATGGAATAATATCATATGCTAATAATGAAATTGATACAGCATTGATGTTGTCTATTATAAATGATCTTTTATTGGGTGATATATTACTAGGTGATGTAAATAATGATGGACTGATAAATATCTTAGATGTCGTTAATATTATTAATTTTATTTTATTTGATAATATCCCTAGTGACAATCAATTTATGTTATCAGATTTAAATCAGGATGATATTATAAATATTTTAGATGTTGTATTGATTGTTAATATTATTTTAAATATATAGAAACATAATCCTCTAATATCTATATAAAGTAATAATAGAATAAATTTTGTAAGTTTATATATGCTTATTAATATGATAATTTCTTTTTATGGTGCCAATAGCTAGTAAAAAAAACAGATACTGCTTTTCAATCTTCTTTTTATATATATTTATTATATCATTTTCTTGTGTTCCCAATCAAAAAATATCAGATAAAAAGAAAATAAAAAATAATATTTTTTCTTCTCAAAAGATAAGGGATAAAAAGTCAAATAGTAATTTTTTAGCTTATTATAATAGTTATTATTTAGCTAAAGTTAAGTTTCAGAATGCATTTGATTTAATGAATAAAGAAACTTCTAATAATCGTCAGTCTGAAAATCTTTTTGATGATGCTATAAAGTATGCATTAATAGTTATTAATGATTTTAAAAATACTGATTATTTTGAAGATGCAGCATATATAATAGCCCGGTCTAGTTACTATAAAAATTTATTATCTCCATCTACTTTCTATTTTAAAGAAATATTGAAGAATAAGAATAGTCCATATTATTTTGATAGCTTGGTAAGGCTAGGATTTATCAATATAGCTTTAGATAATAAAGAACAATTATTAAGGATATTGCATGAATTAGAATATCAAATTTCTGATTTTAATAAAAATGTAGATTATTTAAAGAAAAAAATACCATATAAATTTTTGGAAAATGAATTGTTAAATACAAAATCTAATTATTTTATTCTGAAAGCTGAAACATCTAAATATTTAGAGGAACCTGATTCAGTTATAGAAGAGCATTATTTGGAGTCAATAGAATATGCAACTACTAATAATCATAAAAAGGATATTTATATTAAGTTAATCAATCTTTTTGAGCTAACGGATGATCAAAGTAAAATATTGTATTATATTAATAAAATAAAAGATGATTTTGATATAGAAGATGATACAGACTATTTGATGTCTAATTGGTATAGCTATAATAGAAAATTAGGTTTTTTTCAAGATATTCATGAATACCTTGATAATGAATTGTCAAATGATATTAGTAATGAACAAAAAATTTATTATTCTATAGAAAAAGCCAAAACATATATAGAACAAAGTAAGTTTGTTGAAGCTGATAATATACTTAGTAGCCTATTGATTGAGTATGAGGAGAATATGAATAGTTATAAGAAATATTTTTCTGAAATATATTTTCATTTAGGTCAATTGTATATGGAACAGTTTGAAGATTATGATAAAGCTTTAACTTATTTTAGCTTGTCATTAGAAAAGATTCCAACAGATACAGTTGTGAAAGATAAGTTTCAATCTTTAGAAAAGTATGTAGAAAAGTTTAACCAGTATTTATTATTAACAAGTAATAATGATACTGCATCTGTGGTGATTGATGAGATAAATGCTAATTCATTTATGGTTCCTCTTCCTTCTGACTACAAATATGAATCTAGTAGTGTTGATAGTCTATTATTTGATATGAGCTCAATTTTATATTTTGATTTAGGTCTGATAGACCAAGCTTTGAATAAATTGAATTTAATATTAGATGATGATTTAGAATCTCCTTTAATGCCAAAAGTCATTTTAATGCTTAAACAAATAAAGCCATCTTCTAATTGGGATAGTCTTTATTCTTCAGATTTAACGTTGTATGATAATAAAGAGCAAAGTTTTACTTATTATAGGAATAATGCATTTTCAGAGATGGATAAATCTATAGACAATGCATTAAAATTATTTGAAAATAATTATAATGATTATAATGATTTAACTTCACTATATATGGCAGGTTTTATATATGATGAATATTTGAATGATATGGTTAATGCTGTTAAATGTTATAGTGAATATATTAGTTATAGTTCAGAAAAATATTTTTTAGAAGCTTCAAGTAGACTTAATGAAATTAAATCAAATCTTGAAAGTGAGATAAATTTATTAGAACATAAGAAATCTTATTATAATGCTATGTTATATCTTAATAATAATCAATTATCTGATGTTGATTCTATTATTGTTGAACTTGAAAAATATAAGCAGAGTTCAGGTGTTGCTATTAGGAAAAAGAGTGAAGAATTATTAAAAATATTGCAATTCCCATCAGATGTTGAATTAAAAGATAGTTTAACTGCAAATAAAAAGTATCATGTTTTTAATAATAGTAGATCTAAAGAAACCATGGAAAGCCTAATCTTTAATATTGCTGATTTTATTCATAGAAAAACTAATAATAATAGTTTGGCTGCGAATTATTATAAAATAATTTATGATTATTATAAAGACAGTGAATTTTATATTGAAGCTCTTTTAGCTCTTAATCAAATTGATCCCAACAATAATTGGTTGTCATTATTAAGTGATAAAAAAAATGAAGATTTTTTAAATATTGAAAAATTTAATCCTAGGACAGGAGCTCAGGTAATAGAGGCTACTAGAAAACGCTTGTTCCCTGAAGACTTTAAATCTAATAATATGATTTATTATATACCTTTTGATTCTTTACCCCCCGTTTTATATAATCTTGATAATCCTAATAGTAGTTATAATATTATTATGAAACATAATTTTCTATCTTATGACTTAAGTAATAATGCTAAAATGGCAATATTAGATGATGATAATGAAATAAGGTATTTTTTATCGGATGAGAAAATATTTTTCAATAATAATTCAGTTGTTGCTATTAATCCTGAATATAATAAGAGTATAGAAATACCCTTTGGGGGCTATGCTTTTAACTCAGATTTTTCATTGGTCGCTTATGAAATTTTTGAATCTGTGTTTGATGTTGGCTATAGGTATAATATTGATAATTCTGAAAGTATTTGTGAATATATGGGAGAAGATTTAACTTGTTATGAAATTGATTTTATTCCATCAGATGATGCTAATCCTAAGAGAGTATGGATATTAGAAATAGAAGATAATGTTTTTCTTAAAATACGTGAACATGAATTTGATGGTTTTGGGAATTTACTATTTGAGAGGAATATGGAATATAAAAAATATGATATATATCATATTATTGATAAAATTGAAATAATCGATTTTGATAATACAATGCTTACAGTCCTTAAAAGAAATGACTTAGAAGTTGATAATGGAAAAATGAATATACAGCGTTATCCAGATATGAAAGATCAATCTTTGGCATCTTATAATAATTTTTTCTATATCAAGTCTTTATTTATAGATAATAATGATATTGATAAATTGAATGATGAATTGAATCATTTAAATAGTATTTATGAATTATTGTTTCCTGAGAATCATGATGAAGTGTTAATTGAAGAACAAATATTTGATTATGTACAATCTATTAATCAATATTTTTATTTTGTAGAAGATGCATCTATCGGAGGTGTTGAATTGACCAATGATGATTGGTTAGTCTCATATAATAATGATATCATTGTAGGTGCCAGGAAATATGCTGTGGGAGGGAATATAGATATTCCTATTATGGGTTATGATAATTCATCAGAAAATACTAAAATATCGACAGAAGGATATTGTAAAAATGGTGATTTGCCAATTATTAAAGTGCATAAAGTAGATGGTCAGATTATAGATATGGATGTTATTAAGGTTGATGGTGATTTAGAATTCAAAAGTATAGGCCATGCAACAATAATTTTAAAGAAAGATTGAGTTGGATAAAAACAAAAAAACAAAATTACAAATAATATGGTCTATGAGAAAATGGTCATTAAAGTATATTAATTGGAGATTAATTACAGCCTATCCAAATGGATTAAGATATGCAATTAAGCATCCAATAGAATTATCTAGAGATCTTTGGAATTATTTATCTTGGTGTCAAGATATTGATAAGGATATAAATTAATTTTTTTGAATTATGCTTAAAGTTAAAATTAAAAATATTGAATTTAGTTCTCCCATTATGGCTGCCAGTGGTACTTTTGGTTATGGTGATGAAGTTAGTAGTTTTGTTGATTTAACCCAAATTGGTTGTATTATTACTAAATCAGTAACTTTAGAGCCTCGTTCAGGTAATCCATCTCCTCGAATCCTAGAATCTAAATCAGGTATGATTAATGCTATAGGTTTATCTAATGTTGGTGTTGAAAAGTTTTGTTCTGAGAAGCTGCCTGTATTAAATAATATTAACACTAGTTTTATTATCAGTATTGCAGGTTCAAAAATTGATGATTATATAGGTGTGATGAATGCCATTGAAAGTTGTCAGGGTGAACATGTTGGTTATGAAATCAATGTATCTTGTCCAAACGTAAAAAAGGGAGGGATGGAGTTTGGAGTTGATGAGAATATTACTTTAGATCTGGTATCTAAGTTGCGTGCAATTACTGATAAACTTCTAATAATTAAATTAAGCCCAAACGTAACGAGTATTGAGGATATTGCTTTAGTTGCTGAAAAAGGTGGAGCAGATGCTATAAGTGCTGTAAATACATTTGTTGGTATGGGTATTGATTATAAAACTGGTAAAATGAATTTAAGTACTAAGTTTGGAGGTGTATCTGGTCCTGCTATTAAACCATTGGCTTTAGCTAAAGTGCATAAAATATATAATAAAATAAATATTCCTATTATTGGTATGGGAGGAATTTCTTGTTATAAAGATGTTATTGAATTTATAAGAGTTGGTTCAACTATGGTTCAAGTAGGTACTATAAACTATAGAGATCCATCTATAATATCTAAAATAGGAAAAAAAATAGAATTATTTTTACAAAACAATAGCATTGATAGTATCACTGATTTAATTGGTAATTATTATGATAATTAGAATTATTTATTGTTTTGTTATTTTGATGTTATTCTCATGTGTAGCATCACCTCGTTATTCATCATCGCATTTAGATAATAAGAAAACAACCAAGAAATATAATCCTAGGTCTTCAAATAAAGGAAATCCAAAGACAGAAGATGTGAAAGTAGGAGATATAATTAGTGGTATTTCTTCATGGTATGGTCCTAATTTTCATGGTAAATTAACAGCAAATGGAGAAGTTTTTGATCAGTATGGTGTGACTGCTGCACACAAAACTTTGCCTTTGGGTACAGTCGCAAGAGTTACTAATATAGATAATGGTAAATCTCTTATTTTACGAATTAATGATAGGGGACCCTATGTTGGTGATAGAATATTAGATTGCTCTTATGGTGCCGCAACTAAATTAGGCTTTAAAGATTTAGGTACTGCTAATGTAGAGATTAAAATTATAGAAATAGGAGATGGTGTTTATATGCATCATGTTAATAAATAAAATGGATAATAATAAGAAACAATCTCGTGTACTTGTAAATGTATTAGGTATTCCATTGCTATTATCAGCTATTTATTTTGGAGGGATATATTTTCAATGTCTTATATTTATAGCAATTATTATGTCTACATTTGAATTGAATGCAATGTGTTTAAAGAAAAATATTCAAATTCAATTACTCCCTATATTCTTATTTTATATTTATCTCTTTTTGACACATCTTTTCGAATCAATATCAGTAAATATAGAAATATTAATTTTTTGGTCATTACTTATACTCTCATTTGAAGTTTTTAGAAAGAAGGTGAAACCAATAGAAAATATAGCGATTAGTATTTTAGGTATGGTTTGGATAGGCCTATTTATGAACTCTATTGTAAGTATTAGATATATTGATACTGGATGGGATATATCTGGAGGAATGTATACATTACTTATGTTTCTTTCAGTTTGGATTTGTGATTCTGCAGCTTTTATTTTTGGTTCAAAATTTGGTAAAACAAAAATTTTGCCTAATATAAGTCCTAATAAAACTTGGGTAGGAGCTGTATCGGGAGCCATATCTGTTTTTATCTTTACAATCATAGTTGCATTTTTTATATTTTTCCCGAATCATGGGTTAGATTATTATTTCCCAATTTTAACTGCTCTTATTTTAACTCTAATTTTTGGTGTAATTGGTCAGATTGGAGATTTTGTTGAATCTATGATTAAGCGACAATTTGGAGTTAAGGATTCAGGTACCTCATTAAAAGGACATGGTGGTTTTTTAGATCGTATGGACTCACTCATGTTAGCAGCTCCAAGTTTTTATTTATTTTTAAAATATAGTTTGCGTGATATAATTGGTTAAAAGTGAAAATATTAAAACGATATTAGCTACAGATTGTGGTTCTACAACCACAAAAGCTATTTTAATTGAATATATCGATAATGAATATCGTTTGACTTATAGAGGTGAATCTCCAACTACGGTTGAAGCTCCATTTGAAGATGTTACAAGAGGAGTTCTTAATTCAATTATTGAATTAGAAGAATTATCTGGTAGATCTATTTTAAAAGGAGAGACTATTATCTCTCCATCTAAAAATAATAAAGGTGTTGATATCTATATATCAACAAGTTCAGCTGGAGGAGGGCTACAATTAATGGTTGCTGGTGTAGTTAAAAATATGACAGGTGAAAGTGCTGAAAGAGCAGCTTTGGGTGCAGGAGCTATTGTTATGGATATATTGGCATCAAATGATGGTAGACAATATCATGAAAAAGTAAAGCGTATTAGAGAATTAAGACCAGATATGTTATTATTATCTGGAGGCGTTGATGGTGGAACAAAATCACATGTAGTAGAACTTGCTGAAGTTATTCAGTCAGCAAAACCTAAACCTCGATTAGGTATTAATTATAAATTACCAATTATTTATGCTGGTAATAAGGATGCAAGAGATGTTATAGAAGATAGGCTATTGGAAATATCAGATTTATCTATTGTTGATAATATTAGACCTACATTAGATGAAGAAAATTTGCAACCAAGTAGAGATAAAATACATGATTTATTTATGGAACATGTTATGGCTCAAGCCCCAGGATATAAAAAATTAATGAGCTGGACTCATGCTCCAATTATGCCTACACCTGGTGCTGTTGGTGAGATTATTAAAAAAATAGCAGATGTTGAAAATATTTCTGTTATTGGTGTTGATATAGGAGGAGCAACTACCGATGTTTTTTCTGTTTTTGATGGTCAGTTTAATAGAACTGTAAGTGCAAATTTAGGTATGAGTTATTCTATTTGTAATGTTTTGGCAGAAGCAGGAGTAGAGAATGTATTAAGATGGGTACCCTTTGATATTGAATCTGAAGATTTAACTAATAGGATTGCAAATAAGATGATTAGGCCTACAACTATACCTCAAACATTAGATGATTTGAAAATTGAACAAGCTTTAGCTAGGGAAGCGTTACATTTATCTTTTATACAGCATAAAGAGTTTGCAGTATCTCTTAAGGGTGTTCAAAAGAAAAGGACTATATCTGATACCTTTGATCAATCTATGAGTGGTGAAACATTAGTAGATATGATGAAACTTGATTTGTTAGTTGGATCAGGTGGAGTTTTATCGCATGCACCTAAACGTAGTCAGGCTGTAAGAATGCTTATAGATTCTTTTTTACCAGAGGGTATTACAGAATTAGCTGTTGATTCAATTTTTATGATGCCTCAATTAGGAGTTTTATCTTCAATTCATCCTGAAGCAGCAGTTGAAGTTTTTAATAAGGATTGTTTAATTAAACTTGGAACATGTATTGCTCCAGTCGGAAAATATATTGAAAATAGTTTAATGCTTAATTATAAGGTAGATATTGGTGATAAAATAATTGAAGGAAGTTTAAAAACAGGAGAAATAAAATTAATTGAGTTAGATGTAGATAAATGCAAAATAGAGCTTAATCCAGAAAAAGGGTATGATATTGGATCTGGTAAAGGTGTCTCAATAAATAAAAATATCCAAACAGGGAAAGTAGGGATTGTTTTAGATGGTCGAGGACGTCCTATTAAATTTAATGTAAATAAAACAGTTAAAGAATGGTCAACTGCTACTAAAGAATATAACTAAAAAATGTCAAAATCATTTACGCCAGGATTAAAAATTTTAAAAAAATATACTATTCTAAAGGATCGGATATTACCACTTAGAGGTAAAATTAAAACCGAAATAGACAAAATAGTTTCTTCAGATGATATTGTAGCTTCAGCAAATATTCCGGGTAATGTTAAAATGATAAATATTGCAAATAAATTAAATATAGAATCTAATTATTTAAATCAATGTATGTTGGTTAAGGTTGGTGATAATGTATCCGAGGGTCAAATTATAGCTCAGAATAAGGGTTTATTTGGATTATTTAAGACAGATGTTAAATCACCCGTTATTGGTGAAATTACACAAATATCTGAAATAACAGGTCAGGTTGTTATATCTGAGCCCCCTGATCCTATAGAAGTAGATGCTTATATACCTGGTAAGGTAAATGAAATATATAGTGATGAAGGAGTACAAATTAAGTCTTCAGGAACTTATATACAGGGTATTATAGGTATAGGGGGAGAGAAAAAAGGAAAATTAAGAGTTCTTTCCAATACAGCAGATACGATATCTGAATCAGATATAACCCCTGATTGTAAGGATTGTATAATAGTTGTTGGTTCTTTTTTAGATTATGATATTTATCAGAAAGCAAAGAAAATAGGTGTTTCTGGAATTATTGCAGGTGGTTTTAATTATAACTCTTTATCTAAAATACTAGGATATTCTTTGGGCGTAGCAATAACGGGAACTGAATCAGGGCTAACTATTATTATAACTGAAGGTTTTGGTAATATTAAAATGTCACAAAAAACATATGATTTATTATTAGAAAATGATAAGAAAAATATTTCTATTAATGGTTCTACTCAAATAAGAGCAGGTGTTTTAAGGCCTGAAGTTTTTATTCATAACAGTGGTTTTGATGAACTAGATGATTATAATCAAGATGATTTAATTATAGAAATAGGTTCTAAAGTAAGGATTATTAGAGAACCTTATTTTGGTAAAATTGGAGAAGTCGTTGATTTGCCACATAGTTTACAAAAAATGGAGTCAGGTACATTAACTAGAGTGGCTAAAATTTTATTTACTGATGGTTCATCAAAAATAATACCTAGAACAAATTTAGAAGTAATTTTATCTGATTAAAAGTATTAAAATATATATATGGATAATCAATCAAAAGAAGAATTAATAAAAGCTGCAAATTATATATATGATAAGGGCATGAGCGTCCCCTTTATTTTCTTTTTAGAAAGTACTAAGTATATTTCGTTTATTGGTAGCCAATTTATGTATGCGTGCGGTCCTGTTATCACATCCTTTATAAATGAAAAAAAATATTATAATATTGCAGATTTATTGGAAGATAAGGATAATATTGAGTTTTTAATACAAATGATTGAAAGTAATAATAAAAAAAATATTATAAACCAGTAATTATGATAATAGCTTCTATATCTATATTACCTTTTTCTTTAATTGCTATCTATTTATTATTGATTATTTATTTTTTGATAGATGACTTTTCAATTTATATTAAATATTTTCTAATACCATTATCATTACTTGTATTATATCTTTGTAATCCAGCGAATATGTTTGTAAACGGGAATGAATTAACTTTTATTTCAGTTGTCTTATCATGTTTTTCTATAGAATATTTTATTGAAAAAGCTAACAAAGGTGATGATATTTATTTAAGGCCTATTGCGGGGATAAATGCGATGGAAGAGGCTGTTGGTAGATCAACTGAAATGGGCACTTCTGTATTGTTCGTACCAGGTATTTCAGGTTTAGACCAAATAGATACAATTGCAGGTTTAACAATTTTAGGTCATGTTGCAGAAATGACAGCTCAATATGAAACTGATTTGCATGTTCCTGTTGCAGTTCCTATTGTCATGGAAACAGCTAAAGAAACTTGTAAAGAAGCTTACTTGAAGAAAGGAAGAACAGATCTTTATAGGCAGGATATGGTCCATTATGTTACGGATGATCAGTTTGCTTATGCTGCTGGGGTTAATGGCATAATGTTAAGAGATAAACCTGCTGCAGTGTTTTATCAAGGTAAATTTTATGCAGAATCTCTTATACTAGCTGAAACAGGTAATTCGATTGGTGCTATTCAAATTGCAGGGACAGGTTCTTCATCTCAAATTCCATTTTTTGTTACAGCTTGTGATTATACTTTAATAGGAGAAGAATTTTATGCTGCTAGTGCTTATTTATCAAAAAGTCCTGAAATGATTGGAAGTATTAAAGGACAAGATTATGTGAAGTTAATGTGCATGATGTTTATATGCTTAGTTATTTCTTTTTCCATTTTAAGCTATTTTGGAATTATGCCATTCTCAAATTCTGATTTTATAAACAGTATATTTAAAATTAATAAGATTTAATATAAATGATATTTTTTAAAAGACAATTTGCTACATTCGTTTTGATATTTATGGGATTCTTAGTCCTGTCTGGTCATTTTATTGATTATGAACCATTATCAAATTTTGTTGATAAAGATGCAACTCAATGGTATGAAATTATTGCAGGGTTTGCAGCTTTTTTAGGTGTTTTAAATCTTTTAAAATTACATTTTAGTAAAATATCATATAAAAAGAAAAATTGGCAGTATAGCATATTAACTCTTATCTCATTTTTTATAATGATATTTTTTGGTTTTATGTATAAAGGTGATAGTAGCTTATCTGGAGATTCTTATATCGATTCTAATAATAATAATAAATATGATCATGCAGAAAAATATATTGATCAAAATAATAATGGAATGTGGGATGCGGACGAATTGTTTTTAGATATTGACTACGGAGTATTATCCAAGGATGATTGTTCTATTATTGAAAATTCTAAATGGTATGGGTATATAGGTTATTCTTCTAATAAAGATTTTTATTTAGTCGAAAATATTGTAGTCAATGATGATAGTACATATATAAAAGCAGCATGTGGTAATGGTATTAAGGGCTTTGATGAACAGTTTCAAGATATTTTAGGTAATTTTAAATATGATGAAGGTGAAAATTTTATAGATTCTAATAATGATGGTAAATGGAATTATCCTGAATCATTTATAGATAATCCTGATGGAAATTATACAGAACCAGTTAGATGGGGTGCACATTTAAAAAATGAAAGGTCCATTTTTTATTGGGTATTTAATAATATATATTTGCCACTAGGAGCTACAATGTTTGCTCTCTTGGCATTTTTTGTTGCTTCAGCATCATATAGGGCTTTTAGGATTAGAAATTTTGAAGCAACATTACTTCTTATATCAGGAGTTCTGCTGATGTTAGGTCGGGTTCCCGTTGGGGCACTTATCCCTTGGTATCTAGTCATTATTATGTATGTTGTGTTTATTTTTATATTATTTGGTTCTCTTATAGAGAATAAGAGAGTTTATTTTTTTGTTTTTATTATTTTGAATGCTATTTCAATTACAGCAGGATTAATGTTGGGTTGGCATTTACAAACTCCATCTTTTTTATCAGTTCCATTAATCCAGGAATGGATTTTTTCTGTTCCTGCAACTGCTGGTTCAAGAGCAATTATGATTGGTATCGCTTTGGGTACGGTAGCTCAATCATTTAGAATTATTACAGGAAGAGAAAAAACAATTTTAGGAGATTAGAAATAGTCAAAATAAAAAATATATTAATTAAGCTAGGGGGTATAGATAGAAAGTGGGTATTTCTTCTAATAGGTCTATCTGTTCTTATTCCATTATTAAAACCGGAATTGGTTAAAATGCCTATAAAGACTACTAAGAATACAAGAATTGTTTTTGATGAAATATCAAAATTAAAGGAGAATGATAAGGTTCTTGTTTCTTTTGAGTATGGAGCGAGTACAAAGCCTGAAATACATCCTATGGCTATTGCATTACTTAATCAATTATTTTCTAAGGGTATAAAAGTTTATATCATGTCTCTATGGCCTGAAGGAGTTATTATGGCTAGAGATGTAGTAAATCAAGTTGAAAAATCAGGAGTTTTTCATTTAGTTGATGGTGAACATTATGTTATGTTTGATTATAAAGTAGGAGGTGAAATTGTAATTAAAAATATAGCTTCTGATTTTAGAGGTGTTTATATGCAAGATATTAATAAAAAATCAGTAGAAGATATTTCAATTATGGAGGGTGTCTATAGCATTGAAGATTTTGATTTTGTTTTTGATTTGTCGGCAGGAGTTCCTGGTAATGAACAATGGGTTCAGTATGCTTGCGACCCTAAGGGTGTTCCCCTATCATCAGGTTGTACTTCTATTATGGTTACAGATGCTATCCCTTATGTTGAAGCTGGCCAGTTAAGAGGTATTTTGGCAGGAATGCCAGGTGCTGCAGAATATGAGGATTTAGTATATAATTATTTAATTAAGCAAGTTGATAATGATTACATATTGGATTCTAGCAAAATTTATCCAGGTAAAGCACTTTCTAGAATGTCAGCTCAATCTTTAGCACATATAATTATGGTATTATTTATTGTTTTTGGTAATATGTCTTATTATTTGAAAAGGAAAAAAGATTGATGAATTTCAATTTTGATATTATAGGGGCATGGCTTATTGTATTAATGACATTGAGTATATTTAGCTATTTATATGGAGATAATATTTTTTATAAATCAGCAGAACATATTTTTGTTGGTGTCTCAGCAGGTTATATTTTTGCTATTACATTTTGGGATCAAATTTATCCAAATTTATTAGGGAGGTTATTTCCATCATATATAGATGCAGGCTATGATTTGGAATTATCATATATAATACCCTTTGTATTAGGTATTTTTATGGTTTTACGTTTAGTGCCAAGTTTAAGTTGGTTAGCAAGAATATCTATTGCATATATTGTTGGTATGGCGGCAGGTTTAAAATTTTATGTATTTATTAATTCAAATATATTAATACAAATTAAAAGTTCTGCAATAAATTTAAATAGCCCTGCTTTAGATATAGTAAATCAAATAATAATTTTAATTGGTGTCCTATCAGGGCTGGTATATTTTTTCTTTTCAAAAGAACATAAGGGTACAATTGGTAAAATTAGTAAATTAGGTATCTATTTTTTGATGATTAAATTTGGTGCATCTTTTGGTTTTGCTGTTATGGGTAGAATATCATTACTTATTGGAAGGTTTGAAGAGTTAATAATATATTCATCGTCAGAATTTAATTATGCAACTCCTGTAATACTAATCGTAATGATAATTGTATTGGGCTATTGGTCATTTAGGAATAACAAAACATCTTTGAGTTAATAAAATAATAAAATGAATTTATGGAGCAATTATGAATGATATATTAAAAAAATTAAATATAGAGAGTGAAAATTATGGTTCATGTATAGGAGGAGAAGATTGGTTTAATACATCAGATCAAGGTGTCATAGAGTCTATAAATCCAACTACAGGAGAATTAATTGCCAAGGTATACAAATGTTCTGAAAAAGATTATGATAATATAATAAGTGCTTCTAATGATGCTTTTGAAGAATGGAGAATGGTTCCTGCACCTAAGAGAGGTGAGCTCATTCGCTTAATGGGTAATGCTTTAAGAGATAATAAAGATTTATTAGGCAGCTTAGTCGCTTTAGAAATGGGTAAAATTAAAGCGGAGGGAGATGGAGAGGTTCAGGAAATGATAGATATTGCAGATTTTGCTGTTGGATTATCTAGACAATTATATGGTCTAACAATGCATTCTGAGAGGCCAATGCACCGTATGTATGAGCAATGGCATCCTATTGGAAATGTTGGGATTATTTCAGCTTTTAATTTTCCTGTTGCTGTTTGGGCATGGAATGCATTTATTGCTGCTGTTTGTGGTGATATATCTATTTGGAAACCATCCTCTAAAACTACACTTTGTGCCATAGCTGTTCAAAATATTTGTAATAAGGTCTTAAAAGAAGAGGGATATAAGGGTATATTTAATGTTATCATTGGTAGCGGTTCAGTTGTAGGAGAAAGGCTTGTAAATGATAAAAATGTTCCATTAATTTCAGCTACGGGATCAACAAGAATGGGTAAAAGAATAGGTGAAGTTGTTGGTTCTAGGCTAGGTAAGGTTATTCTAGAACTTGGTGGAAATAATGGTATTATAGTTGATGAGACGGCTAGTATGGATTTAGTTATACCTGCAATTGCATTTGGAGCAGTTGGTACAGCTGGACAAAGATGTACCTCCACTAGAAGAATATTTGTACATGAATCTATTGAGGAAGAATTGATTAATAAGTTAATTAATGCATATAAACAGGTTAATATAGGAAATCCTTTAAAATCTTCTACTTTAATGGGTCCTCTTATTGATAAGGGAGCAGTTAATGATTATTTATCTGCAATATCTAAAGTTAAAGAAGAGGGCGGAGAGGTTCTATATGGTGGTAATGTGATTGATAGAAAGGGCTTTTTTGTTGAACCTGCTTTAGTAAGGGCTGAAAATCATTATAATATAGTACAGGAAGAAACATTTGCTCCGATTTTATATATTATGAAATTTTCTACATTAGATGAAGCTATTAAGTTGCATAATTCAGTTCCACAAGGTTTATCTTCATCTATCTTTACAAATAATGTAATTAATGGAGAAACATTTTTATCTCATAAAGGTAGTGATTGTGGTATTGCTAATATTAATATAGGTACATCCGGTGCTGAAATAGGTGGAGCATTTGGAGGAGAAAAAGAAACTGGAGGTGGTAGAGAGTCTGGGTCAGATGCTTGGAAAGCGTATATGAGAAGACAAACGAATACTATTAATTGGAGTAGGGATTTACCTTTAGCTCAAGGTATTAAATTTGATTTATAAGGAATGTAAAAATGTCAATAAAAGCAATAAAAGTTAGAGAAAGTTTAGCAAGAAATATTTTAGCAGATGGTTTTGAACCTATTTTGGATTTAGAAAAAAGTCACGATTCTTGGATTGTTGATAAACGTGATGGTACAGAATTTTTAGATATGTTCTCAATGTATGCATCTGGCTGTATTGGTTACAATCATCCTAGGATTTTAGAAAATAGAGAATTATTAGCAACTGTATCATTGTTTAAGCCTACACTCTCAGATATATATACAACCGAATATGCTGATTTTTTAGATGTATTTAATGATGTTGCTATCCCAAATTATTTAAAAAATACTTTTTTTATAGAGGGTGGAGGTTTAGCTGTTGAAAATGCATTGAAAGTCGCTTTTGATTGGAAAGTAAGAAAAAATTTGCAAAATGGTATTAAGAATAAAGGGTATAAAATTTTACATTTTAAAGAAGCTTTTCATGGAAGAACAGGCTATACAATGTCATTAACAAATACAGACCCTATTAAAACAAAATTTTTTCCTAAATTTGATTGGCCTAGAATAGATAATCCACATTTAACATTTCCAATAAATGATAATGTAATATTAGATGTTAAAGAAAAAGAAAAATTAGCTATTAATCAAATTGATGATGCTCTTAAAAATAATCAAGATGATATTGCAGCTCTTATTATTGAACCTATACAGGGAGAAGGTGGTGATAATCATTTTAGAAATGAATTTTTTGAAAAATTAAAAGAAATGTCTATTAAATATGATTTTTTACTTATTTATGATGAAGTGCAAACAGGTATTGGAATTACAGGAAAAATGTGGGCACATGAACATTTTGTAAATTGCCAACCTGATGTTATATCATTTGGTAAAAAAACCCAAGTGTGCGGGATATTAGCAGGTGATAGAATAAATGAAGTAGAGAATAATGTTTTTAAAAAATCAAGTAGGATTAATTCCACCTTTGGTGGAAGTTTAACTGATATGGTTAGATTTAAAATTATTTTAGAAACTATAAGAGATTTTGATTTATTGAATAATGCTCAAAACAATGGTAATTATTTATTGAAAAAAATAAATGATCTTGAAAATGAATTCCCTGCATTTATTATTAATTCAAGAGGGTTAGGTTTGTTTTGTGCTTTTGATTTGCCCTCATCAGTTGAGCGTGATAAATTGATAGCTGAAGCTTATAAAAATAATTTATTGATTTTAGGATGTGGAGTTAAAAGTATAAGGTTCAGGCCACATTTAACAGTTTCAAAACCAGAAATAGATTTTGCTGTTGACGTTATTAAAAAGTCTGTTGTAAATCTTCTAAAGTAGTGTATGGTACTCTATATATTGTATCTACACCTATTGGTAATCTAGACGATATTAGCTTCCGTGCATTAAAAGTTTTAGAAAGCGTTGATTCAATTGCTGCTGAAGATTCTAGAATAACTAATAGAATATTGAAACATTATAATATAAAAAATAGTTTTATTAGTTATAATAATTATAATGAAAATAGAAAATATCTACACTTAATTGATTTACTTAAAAATAATCAAAATATAGCATTGGTATCAGATGCTGGTACACCATGTATAAGTGATCCTGGTTATAGACTTGTAAATGCAGCTAAGATTGAAGGTATAAAAGTTGTCACTATACCAGGTCCAAGCTCTGTTGTTTCGGCTTTATCAATTTCAGGTTTGCCATCAGATAAATTTTATTTTGAAGGCTTCTTACCTAAGAAAAAAGGTCGTAGTAAAAGATTAAATTATTTATCTCAGTTAGAGTCTACTATTATTATATTTGAATCTCCTAGAAGATTAGCTAAAACGTTACGCGATATTTTGGATAATTTGGGTAATAGGGTTATCGCTTTATGTAAAGAATTAACTAAATTACATGAAAATGTAGAAGTTGGTTATTTAGATGATTTGTTACCAGATAATGATGCTAATTTAAAAGGTGAGTATATTATTATAATTGCTAATGAAAAATATAGAATTTAAAGTTGATGAATAGATTTATTACATTTGAGGGTATAGATGGTTGTGGAAAAACAACTCAAATTAATTTATTATCTGAATATTTTTATAATATTAAAAAGGATAATATTATTGTTAGAGAGCCTGGTGGAACTAATGTTTCTGAAAAAATTAGAGAAATATTATTAGATGATAAAAATCAAATATCTGATATTACAGAAACTTTACTATTTTTATCTTCTAGGTCCCAATTAGTAAATGAGATTATTAGTAACAATATTCAAAATAATATATTTACTATTTGTGATAGGTATACAGATAGTACATTAGCTTATCAGGGATATGGTAGAGGCCTAGAAAATTCTATGCTAAGTATTTTGAATGATTTTGCTACATCTAGTATTAAGCCAGATTTAACTTTTGTATTGGATATTGAGTTATCTGAATCTATTAGAAGAGTTGGTAAAAACCAAGATAGGATGGAAAAATCAGGCTTAGATTTTTTAAATAGAGTTAAAGAAGGTTATCATTCTATTTTAAATACTAATAAAGAAAGATATAGGCTAATAGAGTGTGGCAATCGTAGCATCGAATCAATTAATGATGAAATTATCGCTATAATTAATGATTTTTATAAGGAGTTAATAAAATAAATGAATAGATTCAAAATGATATTAGTTTTTATTGTTGTTTTTACATTGGCTATTGGGCAATCTAATAATAAAGATGGCAAAAATGTTTTTTCTAATCAAGAATCTATTGAAGAGTATTTAGTAGTTTTAGAAAAAGCTTTAAAATTATTAAAGACTAATTACGTCGATTCAGTTAATGAATCTGAAATGCTTATATCCGGGATTAAAGGATTGATGACTAATCTTGATCCATATACAAAGTTATTAATGCAAGATGCAAAGTCAAGTTATGATGATTTAAGAACAGGTAAGTTTGGAGGGGTTGGTATATACATTGGTATGCGTAGAGATACATTAACAGTGTTAGGTACAATTGAAAATAGCCCTGCATATTCTGAAGGTCTTCAAATAGGTGATAATATTTTAATGATTGATAGTACATATACAAAAAATTTAACTATGAAAGAATGTACTAGTCTCATTAAGGGTGAATTAGATTCTTTAGTTAAGTTAACGGTTTATAGATCCGCAACTAGGGAAAAAATAGAATTTGATCTTACTCGATCTAATATCCCTTTGAAAAATGTTCCCTATTCTGGAGTTAATGAAGATGGAATAGGGTATATTAGAATTAATCGTTTTTCTAAAAATGTTGATAAAGATTTTAAGACAGGCTTGAAATCTTTAATTGATCAAAAAATAAATGGTTTAATTATTGATTTAAGAGGTAACTCGGGAGGATTACTTAGAGCTGCAATAAATATCCTTGATAATTTAACTGATAGAGGAGATTCTTTATTGATTCAAAAGGGTAAAACTCCTAAATCTAATACCACTTGGAAATCAAGAAGAAGCCCAATATTAGATTTAGATATACCTTTAATCGTTTTGATTGATAAAAAATCTGCATCGGCTAGTGAAATAGTAGCAGGGACTATACAAGATTTAGATAGGGGTGTTATAGTTGGTGAAAAATCATATGGTAAGGGATTGGTTCAGCATATGTATGATTTAAATGATTCTACTACTTTGAAAATTACAACGGCAAAATTTTATTTACCATCTGGAAGATTAATTCAAAAACAGGATTATTTAGATAATGGTTTTCTAACAGATGGATTAGATAAGAGAGATTCTGTTTTTACAACTAAATCAGGGCGAATTGTTAAAGGCGGAGGAGGTATAACTCCTGATGTGTTAACTGATCGTAACACTTACAGCCCTTTTATTAATGCACTATACAAAGAAAAGGTTTTCTTAACATTCGCAACAGATTATATACCGAGAAATGCTGATATTAAAGAAAAATTGAAAAATAAAAAAATAATTCCAAATGAAGTTTTTGTTCAATTTAGGAAATGGTTATACAATTATGATTTGCAATATAATGTGATTGGTGAAATTGAATATGAAAAAATGAAAAATAAAATTTTAAGTGAATCTATATCTATTAATAAACATAGTGGTATTATATCAGATTCACCTGCTTATGATATGATTAATGATTTAGATGAATATTTTAATATTATAAAAGATATACAAATCAATTTACCTCATAATAAAACTGCTATAGAAAATGGTTTATTAAGAGAATTTTGTAGGATTTTATTTAATGAAGAGAAAAGAATAGAAGTAAGTTTAATTAATGATATTGCATATAATAGGGCATTGGAAATTTTAAAAAATCAAAATGAATATTATAGTTTATTGGGGTATTAAGAAAAATATTTAATTTCTTTTATACGAAAAAAATAGTTAAATTTGCCGGTTTTACAATTTGATTGGTTTATGGTCGGTTAGCTCAGTTGGTTAGAGCGCTACGTTGACATCGTAGAGGTCACTGGTTCAACTCCAGTATCGACCACAGGTAATCTTATGGTATATTGAGAATTAATAATAAGGAGTTTATAACATAGCTAAAAAAATAGAAAAAGTCAGGATTAATAAATTTATTACAAGTCCTGAGGTAAGATTAATTGATGAGAATGGTAATCAGTGTGGTGTCGTTTCAGTTGAAAAAGCTTTGGATATGGCAACTGAAGCAAGTCTAGATTTAGTAGAAATTGCATCAAATGCAACACCTCCAGTATGTAAAATATTAAATTTTGGCAAGTATAAATATGATAGAGAACGCCAAAAGAAAATAAATAAGAAAAAGCAACATGTAGTTAATGTTAAGGAAATCAGATTAAGGCCAAATACGGATAAACATGATTTAATAATAAAATTAAATAAAGCTCAGAAATTTTTGCTAAAAGGTGATAAATTGAAAGTTACAGTTATGTTTAGGGGTAGAGAGTTTCTAAGGAAAGAAGTTGGTTATGATTTATTAAATAACGTAAAAGATGTATTAAGTGAAATATCAGATGTTGATAAAGAACCAAATTTACAAGGGAAGAGATTGTCCCTTATATTAAGTCCTAAATAAAGGAGAAAAAGATGCCTAAAATGAAAACAAAAAAAAGTGCTGCAAAACGTTTTAAAGTAACGGGCTCTGGTAAGATTAGTTATAATAAAAGTGGTAATAGACATTTGTCTACAAAAAAATCTCCAAAACGGAAGAGGCGTCTCCGTAAGGATACCACGATTAGTAGTGCCATGAGCCGTAGAACTAAAACTATGATTCAAGCATAGTTTAAAATAAGGAGAAAGTTATGCCAAGAGCGAATAGCAGTGTTCCTAGACACAAAAGACATAGAAAAATAGTTAATCAGGCAAAAGGTTACTATGGTGTTAGAAAAAGTAATTTTCGTGCAGCTAAAGATGCTGTCGAGCGAGGATTACAGTTTGCTTATAGGGATAGAAGACAGAAAAAGCGTACGATTAGATCATTATGGATTGTTAGGATTAATGCAGCTGTTAGAGAGCATGGCCTAACATATTCTAAGTTTATTAATTTATTAAAAGATAAAAATGTATTAATAAATAGAAAGACATTAGCATATCTTGCTGTTAATGAGCCTGATACTTTTTCTGAAATAGTTAAATCTGTTTCTTAAAAGATAGAATATTTTAGTGTCTATATTAGAAAAAATAAATGAGTTAAAAGAACTTTTTGATTCTGATTTTCAAAAAATCATTAAAAATCAACTAGATGCTACTTCTATCTCAAATAAGTATTTGGGTAGAAAAGGTTTAGTTAATACTCTTTATCCATTATTATCTAAAATTGATAAACAAGAAAAGTCTGATTTTGGTAAAAAAATTAATGATTTTAAAGATTATATTTCTTTGAAATTAGATGACCATTTATCTAATGATTTAGTTGAAAGTAAAACAAGTACGAAGATTGATTTAACACTACCTGAATCATATCAATCTTTTGGTAGTATACACCCAATTACATTAATTATTGATGAAATTAAAAATATTTTTCTTAAAATAGGTTTTTCATCTGTTTATGGTCCTGAAATTGATTCAGATTATTATAATTTTGAAGCATTGAATATTCCTAAACATCATCCTGCAAGAGATATGCAAGATACTTTTTATGTTAATGATAATATCTTACTACGTACACATACTTCAGGTAGTCAAATTCATTTTATGGAGAATAATAAACCACCTATAAGAATTTTATCTCCTGGACGTGTTTATAGAAATGAAGATATCAGTGTTAGAAGTTATTGTTTATTTCATCAGATTGAGGGATTATATGTTGATGAAAATGTATCTTTTGCTGAATTAAAGGGGACATTAGAATATTTTGCTAAAGAATTTTTTGGTTCAAATGTAAAAACTAGATTCAGACCAAGTTATTTCCCATTTACTGAACCTAGTGCAGAAATGGATGTTTATTGGGGTTTAAATACGGAATCTGATTATAGAATTACAAAAGGTACAGGATGGCTTGAAATATTAGGATGTGGAATGGTTGATCCAGAAGTTTTTAAATCTGTTGATTATGATGGATCTAAAATGAGTGGTTTTGCTTTTGGTCTGGGTATAGAAAGAATAGCTATGCTTAAATATGGTATAGATGATATACGTTTACTTTATGAAGGTGATTATAAGTTTTTAAGGCAGTTTAAAAAATGAAAATTTCTAAAAATTGGTTAAATAATTATATTGTTTCAGAAAAAAGTGATGCTGATTTGGTAAACGATTTTACTCAATTGGGGTTAGAATGTACCGCTGATAAAATTACTTCTATTGATTCTAATATAGTTATTGGAAAAGTATTAGAATGTCAAAAACATCCCAATGCTGATAGACTTAAAGTTTGTAAGGTTGATATTTCTGATAGTGAACCATTAATAATTGTTTGTGGTGCTCCAAATATAAAACAGGATGTTTTTGTTCCGGTAGCTAAAATTGGTTCTGAAATTGGCAAATTTAAAATTAAAAAAACAAAAATTAGAGATGTGGTTTCAAATGGTATGATTTGTTCAGAGAAAGAGCTTGGCATAGGAGATAATCATGAAGGAATAATGATTTTAAATGATTCTTTTAAAGTTGGACAAACATTAAATTCTGCTTTAAATATTAAGGAAGATACAATCTTTGATTTTGATATGACCCCTAATAGAGGTGATTGTTTCAGCCATTTGGGTATTGCGAGAGAACTTTCTATAATTGAAAATAAAAAAATTAAATTAAGTCCTCCAAAATTTAATACTTCAGATCTTAGCACTTCAAAAAATATTAAAGTTGATATAAAAGAAACTGATATATGCAATAGATATAGTTGTATTGTTATTAAAAATGTTAAGGTTGGAGAAAGTCCCTTATGGTTAAAACAGAAGTTAGAATCAATTGGACAGAAGAGTATTAATCATGTAGTAGATTTAGCAAATTTTATAATGTTTGATTTAGGCCAACCTTTGCATGTGTTTGATTTAGATAAAATTAAAGGTAGTCAAATAGATATTAGATTAGCTTCTAAAAATGAAAAAATTATTACTTTAGATTCTGAAACTAGAGAATTAACAAATGAAGATATTATAATATCTGACTCTAAAGGACCTATTGCCATTGCTGGAGTAATTGGAGGCTTAAATAGTCATGTGGATGAAAATACCCAAAACATCTTAATAGAAAGTGCAATTTTTAATCCAATTAATATAAGAAGAACTTCAAAAAAATATGATTGTTCTACAGAAGCATCAAAAAGATTTGAAAGAGGAGTAGATTATAAAAATGTAGTATATAGTATATATAAATTTTCCTCATTATTAAAGGATATATCTGATTGTGAAATTGCTTGTGATTATATTGATGAAAAATCAGAAGAACAACCAAATTACGAAATTTTATTTGATGTTGTAAAATGTAATAATTTTTTAGGCACTTCGCTAAAAAGTAAAGAAATAAAAAATATTTTTAATTCTTTAAACATGGATTGTTCCAAAGGAATTGATTCTTTCAAATGCTCAATTCCATCATATCGTAATGATTTAGAGCGTGAAGTTGATTTATTTGAGGAAGTCGCTAGAGTGTATGGTTATGATAAAATTCCATCTGAATTAAATTTCAAATTTTCATCAAATAGTTTGATAGATGATGATAATATAATTGAAGATAAAGTCCGAGTAATATTATCAAATAATGGTTTTAATGAACATTATTCAAATAGTTTATATAGCAAAGTAGATACAGAATTTTCTAATATGGAAGCTGTAAAAATTATTAATCCTTTAAGTAAGGATATGGAATTTGTAAGAAATTCACTTGTACCTGGAATGCTTAAAGCTTTATCCTATAATGAAAAAAGAGAATGTGATTTTCTTAAACTTTATGAAATTGGTTCTATTAATATTTCAAATAGTAAAAAGTACAATCTATCTTATGAACATAGAAAATTATGTTTAGGCTATTTAGGTAATAGAATTACATCATGGAATAATAAGAAAGCATTTGATATATATGATATAAAAGGTGATATATCTATGTTGATGCATAATTTAGGCATTAATAATATTTCTTATAAAGTTGATTATAATAATGATAATAGTGATTTTAATATTTCAATTTTAATTAATAAACATAAAGTTGGTGAAATTATTTCTTTAAATCATAGAGAACGAAAAAAATACAATCTTTTAAATAATGTTATTATATGTAATATCGATTTAGATGAATTAGATAAAACGTATAGTCAATTAACTATTATGTATAATAAAATTATGTCATATCCATCTATTAATAGAGATATTGCTATATTAGTTAATAAATCTATTAATCATGAAGATATAGTAAATGCTATATTTGAAGTTTCTAGTTCATTATTGAAAGATGTTAATTTATTTGATATTTATAATGATAAAAGTTTAGATGATAATACTAAGAGCATGGCATATTCTTTAAAGTTCCAATCTTCAGATAGAACTTTAACTATTAAAGAGATAGATGAAGAAATGATATTGATAATAAATAATCTTAAAGCTAAATTAAAAGCTAAACAAAGATAAAAAAATAAATGAAGAACAAATTAAAAGTTCATAAAATAAAATTATTAGGTCAAGATTATCTTATTAAAACTTCAGGATCATCTAATATGTCAGAAATAGTTGATTATGTTGAAAAAAAAATGCAGGAAGTAATAGATAGTGGAGTTGATAGTAACTCTCAACAATTAAGAATAGCTGTATTTGCTTGTCTTGAAATAGCTGGAGAATTATTTATATATAAAAATAATCGTAAAAAGGTATTAGATAAAATAGAAAATAAATCTCAAATGATGATTCAATTTATAGAAGAAAAACTTGATAAGGATATCAAGTAATTTTATGAATGCAACAATACTTAAAGGTGTACCTGTCTCTAAGCATATTAAATCATCTTTAAGTAATAGAATATCAGATTTATTTGATAAAGGTATTAAGCCAACTTTAGCTGCAGTTTTGGTTGGTGATGACCCCGCATCACAAATTTATGTAAATTCAAAACATAAAACTTTTATTAAAAATAATTGTAATAGTACTATTCATAGAGTAAATAAAGGTATTTCTGAAAATGAATTGATTGATTTTATTAAATTTTTAAATAAAGATGATAGTATACATGGTATTTTGATACAATTACCTTTACCTAATCATTTAAATGAAGAGAATATATTAGAATCTGTTAATCCTAATAAGGATGTTGATGGTATTCATCCAATGAATGTTGGTAAACTTTTGAGAGGCTCTCCTGCTTTTATATCATGCACACCTCAAGGTTGTATAGAAATATTAAAGTATTATAATATACCCGTTAAATCAAAACATATTGTAATCATAGGTCGTAGTAATATTGTTGGTAAGCCATTAATGGCATTATTATCTCAAAAATTTGAAGTAGGAAATGCTACTGTTACCATTTGTCATACTGGCACACATGATATTTCATATTATACAAAGCAAGCTGATATAATAATTGTTGCAATTGGAAAACCTTTATTCCTTACTTCTAGTATGGTTAAAGATAATGTTGATATTATTGATGTAGGTATTAATAGAGTTGAAGATGACTCTGATAAAGGATATAGAATAGTAGGTGATGTTGATTATGATAATATTATACATAAAGCTAATTCTATTACTCCTGTTCCGGGTGGAGTAGGCCCCATGACAATAACAATGTTACTTAAGAATACTGTTATCGCAGCAGAACGTACTCTTATTTAAAATAATTTATGCTTATTGTAGGTATAACATCATTAGGAAATAATATACTTTCTTCTTCTAAATTCATCCCAGCATAATTTGCACATTCTATAAAGCTTTTATATTCTATTAAATATTGATCAGAGAATCCATGAGTTGTATCATATGCACAGGCTAATGTTTTTCCGATATTTTCTTTTATTAATTCCGGATGGATTGTGTGTAATTCTAATATGATTAATCCATGCTCATTAATATATTTCTTCCAATTCATAAAGTGCTCAATCAGATTATTGATTATATTTGAATTTTTAATCATTTTACCCTTATAGCAGAATGCACCAGTTGTTTTAATATTATGTTTTCTTAACTCTTTTGGTTTAGTATAAGTCCTATTATGATCTAAAAAAGTTCTTGTACTTATGAAATCATTTAATTTTTCTTTATAAATTTTTGTTAAAGTATTATTTAATCCATCTGGGTCTGCAATATTACCATTTATTACTATATTATCAATGTGGCTTTTATTTAATGTTCTCCTTGTTGCTATTCTTGCTGCTTTATTAAGATCTACTCCAATTAGTTTTAAAGGATGACTATCTATATATTCTCCTCTTAAAGTTTTATTTACAACTATATCATAACAATGTTTTAAAAAAGTGCCATCTCCACAGCCAATATCAATGATTCCTTTAGGTTGCTCATCTATATTTTTATTAAATGTATTAATAATTATATTATCAATTTTTTTAAAATAAAATTTATGAGAACCTCCACTTCCCCAAACATTCATACTTCTGTTTACATGTAATTCATATCCCTTATCATTTCTTTCCCAAATTAAATTATTATTTTTTGAAATTAATTCAGCTAATTTATTAAACAACGGTAGGTAAGAAGTAGTCACTCCGTATGAGCTAAGTTTAGAATGAAAAAAAACTCCTCTATCGGTTAGATCTAATTTATTATCAATTAATTGAGAAAGCTTGAAGATATTAATTACTAAATCGTATAATTTTTTATTTTTGATTTCTTTAAAAGTCATATTTAAAAAGCCAAGATTAGATAATATTGGACCCAATAGAATCCCTTCAATATAATAATAATTTTTATAATTGGAATTTATTCCCTTATTTTTAAAATCTTGAAATTTTTTAATAATTTCATAGAACATAATTACTTCTTGTTCTGAAAGATAAGATTTATTGTTTACTAAATCTTGAAATTTTATATGTACTGATATCAATTTAATAAAATCATAATCGTTAATAATTCTTTTTATATTTTTAAATTCATTGCTATTAATATAATATCTCTTTTTATCAGCATATTTCTCATTATTATCAATCCTTAAAATTCCTATTGATAATAAGTTCCTCATCGCAATGTTTAAGTATCCTTCATTTAATTGATGATCTCGTATTATATCATCAATATAAAATGATTTTTTCTTATTAATATAATCTAGTATTCCAATTTGATTTAATGCAGAAACGGTTGGTAGTATAGTTATACCATCCATATGCATAAATAATTGTTTTTTATAAGTCTTATTCTTTACCATTGATTATTTTTATATATTTAATACATAAAGTTTACATTTAATTCATTTAAATATTAAATTAAATATCTGTAATTATTATTGATTCATGTCACTTGTACCTAAACATATTAAAAATTTATCTCCATACAAACCAGGTAGAACAATAGATTCTGTTAAAAAAATTTATAATCTTGATACAATTATAAAATTAGCCTCAAATGAAAACCCTATTGGCCCTTCATCGCAATCAATATCTGCAGCAATTAATGTTTTAAATAATTCGCATCGTTATCCAGATGCATCAGGTTTAGTCTTAAGACAAAAATTAGCAAATCAGTTTAATGTTAAAATTGATAATGTCGTTCTTGGTAGTGGTAGTGAGGGGATAATGTCATCTATAATGCGAACATTTCTAAGAGAAAATGATGAATTGATTTCAGCTGAAAATTCATTTATAGGATTTAGAGTATTGGCTAATGCAAGTGGCAAGAAAGTAAATTGGATCCCTAAAAAGAAATATAAATATGATTTAGTCTCTATTATAGATGCAATAAATCAAAATACAAAAATTATATATATAGCTAATCCAGATAATCCTACAGGTACCTATATAACTAAAAATGAATTTGATAATTTTATGTTAAAAGTTCCTGAAAGAGTGTTAGTGATTTTAGATGAAGCCTATTTTGAATATGCTCAAAATATTATTGATTATCCAGATTCAATGGTATATAGATACGATAATGTTATTACGCTTAGAACTTTCTCAAAAGTTCATGGTTTAGCAGGCTTTAGGGTGGGATATGGTTTTGCTCATCAAGAATTGATTCAAAATTTAATGAAGGTTAAGTTGCCGTTTGAACCTTCATCGGTTTCACAAGAAGCAGCGCTAGCAGCATTAGATGATTTAGAGCATTTAGATAAAACTATTAAACTTAATCAAGATGAAATGAATCTAATGGTTTCAAATCTTAATGAGATTGAAATTGATTTTATTCCATCTGTTGCAAATTTTATTACCATAGTTTTTGAATCTCGTGATAATGTTATAAATTTGGTACAGTATTTACTTGAAAATGGTATTATAGTTAGAGATTTAATAGGTTTTGGTTTACCTAATTGTATTAGGATTAGTATTGGTACTAAAGAAGAAAATAAAATTTTTATTAATAAAGTAAGGGAGTATTTAAATAAATAATGGCTTATTTTACCGATAATTTTAATGGTTTAGATTATTTCCCTAATATAAAATTTCATCATTTAGAGTTCTATGTTGGTAATGCAAAGCAGGCTAGAGAGTATTATAAAAAAGTTTTTGGGTTTTCTGATTATGCTTATTCTGGTCCAGAAACAGGAGTGAAAGATAAGGTTTCTTATGTTATAAGAAAAAATAAAGTTTTTTATGTTTTGACTACTCCACTTTTATCTAATCATTTAATTTCACATTGGCTAAAAAAACATGGGGATGGTGTGTACGATGTTGCTTTTGAAGTTGATTCTGTTGAAAATGCATATAAAGGTTGTATTGATAGAGGAGCTCAGCCTAATAGTGGATTAGAAATTATTAATGATGAAAAAGGTTTATTCATGAGGGGTTCTATTAACTCATATGGTGATTGCATACACTCCTTTATTAATAATAAAAAATATTCAATTTGGGCACCTGGTTTTATTATGATAGATAATCCTTCAAGTTCCATGGATACAAAAATAGAAATTATTGACCATGTAGTAGCTAATGTTGAATTAGAAAAAATGGACTATTGGAAAGAGTTTTATGAAAAAGTTTTTGGATTTTGTGCATTTGTTAGATTTGATGAAACGGATATATCAACAAAGTATTCATCTCTTAAGAGTGTCGTATTACGTTCAAAAAATTGGAAGGTTAAATTACCCATCAATGAACCTGCAGAAGGATTAAAAAAATCTCAAATTGAGGAATATTTAGATTTTAATGAAGGTCCTGGTATCCAGCATATTGCTCTTTTAAGTAGTGATATACTGGAAACTATAAAAGTTTTGAGGCATAATGGTTTAGAATTTTTAAAATTGCCAGATACTTACTATGAATTATTACGCAAAAAAAATATTCTTATTAAGGAGGATATTGAAATTATACAAGATTTAGGGATTTTGATTGATGATGATGAAGAAGGTTACCTTTTACAACTGTTTACTCAGCCAATGCAAGATAGACCTACACTTTTTATAGAGATTATCCAAAGGCGAGGTTCAAGAGGTTTTGGTCAAGGTAATTTTCAATCATTATTTGAGTCTATAGAATTAGAGCAAGAGAGAAGAGGAAACCTTTAAAGGAGAAAAATATGCCATTTTATCAATCTAGAGGAGAAATTCCTAATAAAAGACACACTGTTTTTAAAAATCCTAAGGGTGGTATTTACTATGAAGAACTTGTAAGTAGAGAGGGCTTTTCATATATATATTCTAACTTGTATCATTTAAATATGCCTACAAAAGTTAAACGATTAGGTGATTTTGAAGTTGATGATACACATACTTATTTAAAAGAAGATCATAAATCGTATCATTTTATAAATCATTCTATAAATTCAGCTATTCCATTATTATATAACAAAGATATATTGATTGGTCGTTTTTCTTACGATAATTATTCAGATGAAAGAACTGATGTTATGTTTCAAAGAAATGGAGACTCTGATTTACTTCTTTATATTCAAGGAGGTAGTGGTACATTAAAGACTAATTACGGGAATTTAGATATGCATGAAGGTGATTATGTAGTTATACCTAGAGGCGTTATTTATCAAATTCATGTGAACGTAGATAAAGGCTTACATGGATTGGAAATTTATTCTAAATCACCCATTGAAACACCTTCTAAATATAGAAATAGAGTAGGGCAATTATTAGAACATTCTCCTTTTTGTGAGAGAGATATTAGAACCCCTGAATTAAAAGAACCAATAAATAAAGAAGGTGAATTCCATGTGCTTGTAAAATTTAGACAAGGATTTAAAACTTTTACTTATGAGAATCATCCTTTTGATGTTGTTGGTTGGGATGGCTATTATTTTCCATGGATATTAAATATTAATGATTTTGAACCAATAACTGGTAGTATTCATCAGCCACCTCCAGTTCATCAAACTTTTCAAGCTAAAGGTTTTGTTATTTGTTCATTTGTATCGAGATTATTTGATTATCATCCAGATGCAATCCCAGCTCCATATCCTCATTCTAATGTAGATTCTGATGAAGTAATATACTATTCTAAAGGAAATTTTATGTCTAGGAAAGGAATTAGCCCAGGCTCTATAACGTATCATCCTATGGGATTACCCCATGGTCCTCAACCTGGTAAATATGAAGAGTCTATTGGTAAAAAGAGTACAGATGAACTTGCAGTGATGATTGATACATTTGAACCTTTATATGTTCATAAAAATGCAAAAGATTGTATTGATAAAAATTATCCATTTAGTTGGTTGGAGAAAAAATAAATGTCATTTAAAGAATTTGTAGTTAACAAATTAGATATAAAATCTATTTATCATTTGCTTATTTCAGGTGTATCTCCAAGACCAATTGCGTTGGTTGGTTCTATAGATAAAAAAGGGAATTCAAATTTAGCACCATATTCTTTTTTTAATGCTTTTGGAGCTAATCCTCCAATAATAGGTTTTTCTCCAGCTTTAAGTGGTAGAACAGGCTTGCCTAAGGATACACTTATTAATATAAAAGAAACAAAAGAATTTACAGTATCAATTGTAAATAGTAGTATGGTTGAGCAAATTAGTTTATCATCATGTGAATTTGATAAAAATGTAGATGAGTTTATTAAATCTGGATTAAATAAATTTGAATCTAAAAAAATTAAACCATTTGGAGTTTCTGATTCTTATTTTATAATGGAATGTAGATTGTATGATATAATAGCGCTTGGAAATAAGCCCGCTAGTGGAAATTTAATACTTGGAGAAGTCATTAATTTTCATGTAGATGAGAAAATATTAGATAAGACTAATAATATAGATCCTTTTGGATTAGATCCTATTGCTAGGAATGGAGGAAGTTGGTATACCGATACAAAAAAAGGTTTGTTTGAATTAAAAAAACCTAAACATGTAGGAATAGGTTTTGATATGTTACCAAAAAATATTTTACATTCAAATTTAACGGGGAATGAGCTTGCTAGGTTAGCATCTGTTGAAATTATTCCAAATTATGTTAGTGATTTTGATTTATCATCTAAAAAAGAAATTATATCTTTAATAAAAGAAAATATTAAATGTAGTAATATAGATAAAGCATGGCAATTAGTTTTATATTTAGGGATTTTTTTAAATGACAAATAAGCTACTTTGGACTCCTGCTATTCAAAATGTAAGAAAAACTAATTTATTTGAATTCCAAGAAATAATTAATGAAAAATATAGTTTAAAAATTGATAATTATATTGATTTACATAGTTGGTCAATTACTAATTTGGAAAGTTTTTGGGAAGAGGTCTGGTTATATTCAAAAATACTACATTCAAAACCATATTCAAGAGTTATAGAATTAGGTCAAAATGCTTGGGATACTAATTGGTTTATTGATTCTAAATTAAATTATGCTGAAAATTTGCTCCGAAATAGAAGTGATGATGTTGCTATTTATTTTTTTGGGGAGAACAGGGTTAAAAAAACAATTACTTTTAATCAATTGTATAAAGAAGTTTCTAAAGTTGTATTTAATTTTAAAAAAATGGGAATCTCAAAAGGTGATAGAGTAGTTGGCCTTATGCCTAATATACCAGAATCGATCATTTGTATGCTGGCTACCACTAGTATAGGGGCAATATGGTCATCTTGTTCTCCTGATTTTGGTATAGAAAGTGTTCTAGATAGATTTTCACAAATTAATCCAAAATTAATTATTGGATCAGATGGATATTATTATAAAGGTAAGATAATTAATTCTATTAATAAATTAAATACAATTGTTAATTCAATAGATAGTATTGAGAATGTTATTATCGCAGATTATATTGGTAGTGGTGAATCTAATTGGTCTGAATTATTAAGTGATAATTATAATGAGATTAATTTTGAACAAGTAAGTTTTGATCATCCATTATATATTTTATATTCTTCTGGGACAACAGGTAAACCAAAAAGTATTATCCATTCTGTAGGAGGGACTTTAATTCAACATTATAAGGAACATCTTCTACATGTTGATTTGAAAGAAGGAGATAAAATGTTTTATTTTACAACATGTGGATGGATGATGTGGAATTGGCTTGTAAGCAGCTTATCTCTTGGTGTATCAATTGTTCTATATGATGGTAATCCTTTCTACCCTAAAAGTGATAGTTTATTAAGTATTATGGATGATATAAATATTGATATATTTGGTACAAGCGCCAAATATATTTCATCTTTAGAAGATTTAGGTGTTAATCCCAATAAATTTAAGTTTAATTCTTTAAGGACAATATTATCTACTGGCTCTGTATTGTCATCTAATAATTATGAATATGTATATAGAAAATGGAGTAAAAAAATTCAGCTTTCATCTATTTCTGGAGGGACTGATATTATATCGTGCTTTGCATTAGGTAATCCAATGTTACCAGTTTATAAAAAAGAATTACAATGTATTGGATTAGGAATGAGTGTTAAAAGTTATGGTAATGATATGAAACATCAGTTTAATAGGAGAGGAGAGCTTGTTTGTGATAAACCATTTCCATCAATGCCAATAGGTTTTTGGAATGATGTTAATAATAAAAAATATATTCAAGCTTATTTTTCTTATTTTGATAATATTTGGAGACATGGAGATTATATTACAATAAATTCTAATGGGGGGGTAGTAATTTATGGTAGATCGGATGCTACTTTAAATCCAGGAGGTGTTCGTATTGGTACTTCAGAAATTTATGAAGTGGTCGAGCAACATCAAAAAGTGCTTGATTCTGTTGCTGTTGGGCAAACAGTAGATGGAGATGAAAGAATCATTTTGTTCCTTAAGCTAAAAGAAAATCAAATTTTAAATGATGAAATAAAAAAAGAAATTAAAGAAATTATAAAAATTAAATGCTCTCCAAGACATATACCTGAATTTATTTTACAAATTAAGGATGTTCCATATACAATAAATGGCAAAAAAATTGAAATAGCTGTTAAGCAAATTATTAATAATCAAGAAATTATTAATATAGAATCTATTTCTAATCCTGATTGCTTGCAAGAATATCAAATAAAAATAAAGGATATTAATTGATGATTAAGGATATAGTAACTTTAATTAAAATAAGAATTACTTTATTAGTTCTTGTTACAAGCTATTTTGGTTATTATCTAGGGCTTAGGTATATTGGCCTGCAAATGATTGAATTAGAATCTATTATGACTTTTTTTCATTTATTTGTAGGCGTTTTTTTAACTTCTAGTGCTTCTTCAATTCTAAATCAATATATAGAAGTGAAATTAGATGCTAAAATGTTGAGAACAAAATATAGGCCATTACCTACTAAAAAAATAAATAAAAAAATAGCTTTATATTCAGGATTATTCTTAGCTGTTGTGGGTGTATTATATCTTTTAGTCTTAGTGAATTTAATAACTTCAATTATTTCATTCTTGACTATATTCTCTTATGTTTGTATTTATACTCCATCAAAAACAAGATCTAAGTGGAACACAATTATAGGTTCTTTCCCTGGAGCATTGCCTCCTGTAGGAGGCTGGACTGCCGCTACAGGGGAAATAAATCTACCAGCTTTAATACTTTTTTCTATCTTATTTTGTTGGCAAATACCACATTTTCTATCCTTGGCAATTATTTATAAGGACGATTATAGTAGAGCAGGCTTTCAAATGTTACCATCTATAAGTAAGGATTTAGATTCTACTTTATTTCAAATAGTCTTTTTTATAATGGCTTTAATAGGTTCTTCAGTAGGCATATATTTTCTTAATCTTACTTCTTTTGTTTATATGCTAGGTGCAGTATTACTTGGAATAGTATTTTTGATATATTCTGCAAATATTTTATTTGAACAATCAAATCAAAGAATTAAAAAGTTATTTATTTTTTCAATTATATATTTGCCTCTTTTAATGTTACTAATAATTTTTGATACTCTTTTTTTATGAATAAAAAATCCATATTATTAAATAGATGGTTGAATGTTTGTTGCTTGCTTGTTTTTATTATGATATTGGTTGGTGGTGCTACTAGATTAACTCAATCAGGCTTGTCTATGGTCGATTGGAAGCCTCTTATGGGTATAGTACCACCATTAAACGATAACCAATGGAATGCATCTTTTAATAATTATAAAAAGTATCCAGAATATCAAAAAATCAATCAATTTAAAAATATGGACTTATCTGATTATAAAAGTATTTATTATTGGGAATATTCTCATAGGATGTTGGGTAGAATTATAGGCCTTTTTTTTATTATTCCCTTTTTTATTTTAAACTATAAGGGGTATTTGAATCGTAAGATTAAAATACCATTATTAATTAGTATATTCTTGGTTATTTTTCAAGGTATACTAGGTTGGTTTATGGTTAAAAGTGGGTTGGTTAATAACCCGCATGTTAGCCATTATAGACTCGCTTCTCATCTTTTATTAGCATTTTTGCTTTTTGGATATATATATTGGATAAAATTAAATGTTCAGTATGTAGAAGATAATAATGAATCTATAAATAAAAAAACTCTATCCAAGCATGTTTATTTTATATTGATATTATATGTGTTTCAAGTTCTTTTTGGTGCCTTTATAGCAGGAACAAAAGCTGGATTACTATGGAACACTTTCCCACTTATGGAAGGGAAACTAATACCAAATGGATTATGGGAAATTAAACCATTTTATTTGAATTTTTTTGAAAATATGAAAATGTTCCAATTCAGTCATAGAATATTAGGTACAATTATTATGATATATTCAGGTTGGTTTTTTGTTGCAACTCAAAATGAATTTTATAATAAGTATTCTGGATTACTTTTTATGGCCTTCCTAATTCAATTTTATGTGGGGATTATGACTTTGCTTTTAAAAGTCCCTCTACTATTTGGAGTTTTACATCAAGGGATTGGAGCATTGATTCTATTGATTCTTGTCCATATCCAATTCTTAATTTCTAATAGTAAGCCCATTAATAGATAGAATGTATTCAATTGCATCTAATAAATCAGTATTTGAACAATTTGTACAAGCTCCTTTTTCAGGCATAGGTCCTTTTTTACCTATAAATCCATTTAATACGTTTAAATAGATAATCTCTTTGCTTTTTTGTTCTAATAATATCGACCAGGATTTTTTATCTATTAGCATTGTAGCTCCTCCAGAACCATATAAGTGGCATGTTATACATGAATGATTAAAAATTTTTTTACCATTATTTATGTCAATCATATGTGATTCTAGGAAATCTAAATCTATTCCTATGTTATTTGGTTTTTCTGTTTTACAGCTAATAGTGAGTATTAGAAAAATAAAAATTATTTTTTTATTCATTTAAGTCCAATTTCTTTTAAACGCTTTGTAAGATAAGATTGTGCAGTATATCTATTAGATAAAACAACATCAGGACGTGGATGTAAAAATAGAGGTATAGAAAATCTAGATAGATTATTATTAGTTTTAGGGTTTATTACTCTATGTATAGTGGAAGGAAAATAGTTATTTGAACATTCCCTTAACATATCACCAGTATTAATAACTATTTGTCCTTTTTTAGATTTGATATTTACCCATTCTTTATCTTTGTTTTTAACTTGGAGGCCCGGCTGTGATCCTGATATTAATAGGGTGATAAGGTTTATGTCAGTATGCTCAGCAGCTCTTAGCTCATCAGGATGATCTGTTTCTCTAATTGGTGGATAATGTATTATTCTCATTAGGTTTTGATCACTGCTTTTAGACATTTTATATAGTGGTTCTGAATAATTTTTTCTTATTTCTTCAGGTGAGTGTAAATCAATTGATTTAAGTAGAATATCACCTAGCAAAGTTATTTCATCGAATAATTTTAAAGTTCTTTTATTAAAATTCTTTGGATATCTACCCCATAATGGATAAATATGAAAGAATTCTTTTAAGTCTTTTTTATCACTATGATAAGCATTCTCTGATTTAAATGGAAAGTAACCATCCTGTTTTTCATAGTCAAATAGATAATTGTGCTTTAATTCTGAATCAAAGAAATTTTTCCAATCTTCATATACTTTTTCAATAAGATTTTGACTTATAGGGTGTTTATTGATAACAGCAAATCCTGTTTCATGCAATGATTTTACAAATAATTTTTCAAAATTTTTACTTCCATAATCTATTGTAAGTGTATTCATAGTATCATTAATTTATAACAATAAATTAATTAGAATGAAATATAAATTTGTGTTAAATCGCACTCTAGCTATAGTTATTTGTACATTGTTGACAATATATTATTTATATGTTGTTCTTACTAATCCCTTAGATTTTTGGCCTAGAATATTTAATTTTATTGGATGAAGAAAAAACAATATCGACATCCTCGTATTTATTTAAAAATTTTAGATAAAAATAAATCTTTGGTATTAATTGAATATAAAGATAATGAATTTGATGAATTGGGTAATAGAAAAATAAAAAAGCGTAAAATAAATTTACCTGAATCTTTTGATAAATTATCTAATAACTTTAGTCAAATTCTTAATAAATTAAATGGTGAAGAATTATTAAAAATTGACAACTATTTAAAAATGCAGTATAAAGTATTAGATCATCATAGAAAAAAAAATAATTATGATTCATGCAGGGTTGTTTTAGATAGTATAGAATTGATTAAATCTTTTAAGGTGGAGTTGCAGTCTTATGAATTTTGAGTGGTTTACCCTAGTTTGGCTTATGCAAAACCTTAATTGGATTATTTTGTTTTTATCAGTTAGTATAGTTGTTTTGTTCTTATTCCCAGTACTGCTAGGTTATGATTTATATGATAAGGAAAATAAGAAAAAATGAAAACTAATTTAATATTATTAATATCACTTATTGCTGTTTCATTCTTGTTTTTTATGTCAGAGGTGATTTCCTTAAAAAAAGAGGTTAAAAAAATAAATAGAAAAATTGATAGGCTATCAAGGAAATAGTATGAATCAAGATAACCAACAAAATAATATAAATAATGAAGAATCAAATCCAAGCAGAGTATATGCTTTGTTTTATTCTTTTTTTCTTATTCCTTTTATGATAGCTATTTTTGGAGCGTTATTTTTTTTCATGTTCCAATTTTTAACATATGAAAAAAATACTCCAATTGATTTATTGAATAATATTCAATCTGGCTCTGCTACTAAAAGATGGCAATCTGCATTCGAATTATCAAATATGCTAGAACAATCTGAAATTATTAATAGAGAATTATTTAATAGTAAGATGGTATCATTGTATGATAAATCAAAATATGATGATCCAAGGGTTAGAACTTATTTGGCTCTAGCTATGGGTAAGACTAATGACTCTTATTTTGGTCCATATTTAGTTAATGGTTTAGAAGAGGATGATAATCTGACAAATAGAATAGCAGCAATTAAATCATTGGGTATGTTAAAGTATGATCCTAGCTGTAAGATATTAGTAAATATTATAAATAATACAGATTATAATGCTGAAAAATTATCAGCAATTATATCATTGGGTGTTATAGGCAATAAAAAATATAAAAATATATTGATCCAAATGCTTGATGATGAAGAACCTAATATAAGGTGGGATGCTGCTATTGCACTTGCTAAAATGGGAGATAAATCAGGTTCTGGCATTATCCTTAATCTTTTGGATAGGCAATATTATAGCACGTATCCCCCAAGTAGGGATGGTTCTGGTGTTAGCCCGGATGAAATAGATAATTCAATTTATATTGCTGTAGCAATATCACAAATACTAATTGATTCTAGATTTAAGGATAAATTGGTTTATCTATCTGAAAATGATAAGAATATAAAAATTAGAGAGTTTGCATTAAAAACTCTTAATGAATATTATAAATAATTGTTAAATTTATGCGCAGTATAATTTATTGTTAATTTAATTTACGGTATTTAAATATAAAATAAATGAAACTTACAGAGGAAGAAAAGCAGCTATTAATCCAGGCAAAGGATGAATCGCATTGGTATAGTCTATGCGATGATATAAAAGCTAAAAGAAATGGCATTTATCCTAATTATTTAGCTAGAGAAATTTTAGATATTTATAATAATAAATTCCCATTAGATAAATATAAGGCTGGTCTATTTAATGAATTATTAGATAGAAAATCTTTTTTAAATTGGCTGACTGTAGGTTGGCTCGCTTTTGCAGGTGCTACAGGCGGTTTCTTTACGGTTATTATTAGGTATTTATTTCCCAATGTGTTATTTGAGCCTCCTCAAAGTTTTAAAATAGGTTTTCCAAATGATTTTGAAGCTGGAAAAGTAGATTTGAGATTCAAAAAATCACACAATGTTTGGATTGTTAGAGATGATGAGAAAATTATAGCACTTTCAACAGTTTGTACTCATCTAGGTTGTACTCCTAATTGGCTAGAGACTGATAGGAAATTTAAATGTCCATGCCATGGTAGTGGGTTTAGAGCATCTGGAATAAATTTTGAAGGTCCTGCCCCAAGGCCACTTGAAAGGTATAGGATAGTTCTAGCAAGTGATGGGCAAATTTTAGTAGATAAAACTAAAAAATTCAATTATGAAAAGGGCGAATGGGGTCGTTCTGAGTCATTTTTTAAAGTTTAATAAAGAGGTTATTATAAATGCCAACAGAAAATAAGAAAGAATCATTATTAGATAAAATTGGTAATTCACCTGTTTGGAAATCTATATTTAGATCAGGTGTTCCTAGAACTAGAAGACAGAGGATGTATGCTATTTTAGGTAATGTGTTTTTGCATTTGCATCCAGCCCGTTTACCTCGTCATGCAGTTAAGGTTGGATATACCTGGTGTATGGGAGGATTATCTTTTTTCTTATTTGTTGTCTTGACAATTACAGGCATATTGTTAATGTTCTATTATAGACCTACAGTTGAATATGCATTTACTGATATTATTGATTTAGGAGAACAGGTTCCACTTGGTATAATGAGAGAAATCCATAGATGGGGTGCTCATTGCATGGTTCTTACAACATGGTTGCATATGTTGAGAGTCTTTATGACAGGTTCATATAAACCACCGAGAGAGTTTAATTGGGCTGTTGGTGTTATATTGATGACATTGACTTTATTATTGAGTTTTACAGGTTATTTATTACCTTGGGATCAGCTGGCTATTTGGGCTGTTACAGTGGGTACTAATATGGCAAGAGCTACACCCTTTTTAGGTTCTGAAGGTCCAGGTGCTTCTCTATTAGCAATTGGCGATATTAATCTTGTTCATTCGGCATCAGATGTTAGATTTGCATTATTAGGTGGTCGATTTGTTGGTGAAGCTACACTTTTAAGATTTTATGTTTTACATTGTATTGCAGTTCCTTTTATTGCAATGATTTTTATGGCAGTCCACTTTTGGCGTATAAGGAAAGATGGAGGTATATCAGGTCCTCTATAGAAAATTATGATTGATAGTTTGAAAAATATAATTGATTATATATCAGCTCCAACAATTTCATTTACGTTGATTACATTTTTATTTCCGTTTATATTTCCTCCAACCGATTGGTTTGATAAAATAAATAGAAAATTAAGAATTTATAAACTTTGGACTAATGTTGGTGGCTTTATATTATTTTTATTGATTACAGGATTCTTCGTATTGGGATATAATGATCCAAATTTTAAGATTATCCTTATGAAAGGTGATAATTTCCCTATTGTCTTAATGATATATAGTATGTTCTTCTTTACATGGTATGCTATGAAAAAATCTTATATAAACGATTCACGTTTAGAAAAAGGAGAAAAACCAACAGAATATCATGATCCTGAGGATAAAGTATTAGTATGGCCAGATTTGGTTTATATAGAGTTTATAGCACTTATTTTATTTATGGTTTTTTTAATCGTTTGGTCTATTTTAGTGCCAGCTCCATTAGAAGAGCCTGCTAATCCTGCTGCTACTCCAAATCCATCAAAAGCTCCATGGTATTTTCTTGGTTTGCAAGAGATGCTAGTCTATTTTGATCCTTGGTTAGCTGGGGTTCTTTTTCCCACATTTATAATACTTGGTATGTGTGCTATACCATATATGGATATTAATAAAAAGGGTGATGGATATTATTCGTTTAAGGAAAGAAGAGTCGGTTATTTTATTTTTATGTATGGTTGGCTTGTGCTGTGGGTTTATCTTATAATAATTGGTACTTTTTTCAGGGGTCCAAATTGGAACTTTTTTGGTCCTTTTGAGTATTGGGATCCTCATAAGTTAGAAGTTTTAAATAATGTAAATTTATCAGAGTATTTTTGGGTTATTGGTCTTGGACAGCCCTTGCCTAGCAATATTTTACTTAGAGAATCTATTGGTTTTATAGTAACAGGCTTGTATGTAATTGTATTACCAGTGGTTTTGGCAAAAACTTTTTTAAAAAATATGTATAAAGAGTATGGTCCCACACGATATACTTTCCTTATGATACTAGGTTTATCAATGCTCTCTTTACCTATTAAGATGTACTTAAGGTGGATATTTAATCTAAAATATATAATAGGAATTCCTGAGTGGTTCTTTAATATTTAATTATGGAATATAAAAACGACGAAAGATATTGGAATATTAAACTGCTTAATAAGTGGTTCGCAATTTCTAGTATTATATTTATGCTTTCCTTTATATGGATGTTTTATCATGATAATGATGATGAATTCAAGCAATATCAACGAGAATTTAGAAAAATAGAAATAGAGGTTGCTAATAAAAAATTAGATTTAGCTCTTGCTTCTGTTCAAGAAGAGCGTGCTGTTTATGAAGATAAATATAAAGTTGCATTAGAAGATTTTAATAATAAATCAGAATATATTGATTCGCTAAATAGTGATTTGGATTATGTAAAAGGACTTTTCTATAAAGCTAATATGGATTATTTATTTAAAAAAGCAGAAGTAGATGAATTAAAATATTTATATGAAGATGAAATAGTCCATTCTGAACATCATGGAGAAGAGCATGAATCAATATATAAAGATAAATATAATTCATTCGTTAATGATTTGAATGATTTAAAATTGATAAAAGAAAAGTATGAATTAGAGGTATTAGATATAGAATCTTTAATTAAAATTTCTAAAACTGATTTAAAAGAAAAAGAAGATGCACTGAATCAGTATTTAAATGATGTAAATTTATTAAATAACAGAATATCAAAGTTGGATCGTACTAAAATGTCTTATTTAAATCAGTTAGGTGATTTGGTTAGGGATTTACCTATTTTAGATTTTATGGATCCTTATTATAAGGTCAATCAGGTTGTCGCGCATGATATAAAATATGATGTTAATTTTGCTTCAGTCCCAAGTGTTGATAGATGTACGAGCTGCCATTTAGGTATAAGTAATCCTGATTATAAAGATGCTCCTCAACCATTTACGAGTCATCCCAATTTAGATTTATTTATTTCTTCATCTTCTCCTCACCCTTTTGAACAATATGGCTGTACAAGTTGTCATTCAGGAAGAGGTAGAGGTACAAGTTTTGTTTCTTCTGTCCATATGCCTGGATCAGATGAACAAAAGAAAGAGTGGGAAGAAAAATATAATTGGAAAAAAATGCATCATTGGTTACAGCCTATGTTACCTACAAAATATACTCAAGCTGGCTGTTTTAAATGTCATGAAGCAGATCCAATTCTTGATGGTGGTGAAAAACTAGCATTAGGTTTAATGTTAATTGATAAATCTGGTTGTAATAATTGCCATCATATTGATTCTTATGAGTCTATGGGTAAAAATGGGCCTCCTTTAACTCATTTAGATGAAAAACTTAACAAAGAATGGGTTGCAAAATGGATTAAAGATCCTCAAAGCTTTAGATATAATACTTGGATGCCACATTTTTTTAATCAGCATAATAATAATGATCAGGAATCAATTGAGAGAAATAATGCAGAAATTTATGCAATAACAGAATACCTATATCCTGATGGTGATAAGAAAAATTTTAATAATTCTAGTAAATATATTGGTGATGCAGAAAATGGAGAAATATTATTTAAGGCAGTAGGATGTCAAGGTTGTCATGTTATAGAAGGAGAGAGTGCTTCATTAACTGATATAGATGTTGAATATGATATGTATTTATCTAAATATGGTTATGAAATTGACACATCTGGTGTGGGAATTGAAAAAATGGATAGATATACACTTCTTAAATATCAAGGTCCTAATTTAATAGGAATGGGATCAAAAACAGATGCAGAGTGGATTTATAATTGGATTAAGAATCCAGAAAAATATTGGCCTGATACTAAAATGCCTAATTTAAGGTTGACACATGAAGAATCTCGAGATATTACAGCATATTTATTAACTTTTAAAAATGAAGAGTTTGATGAAATAGAACCTATATCTAACAATAGTGATGAACTTAATAATATTGCTAGAAGATGGCTTTCTAAATCTTTCCCCGAAGTTGAAGTTAATGATAGATTAAGTAAAATGAGCCAAACGGATATTGAGAATTATGTAGCTGAAAAAAGTATTAATTATTATGGATGTTATACTTGTCATGATATAGATGGATTTGAAAAAGGTAAGCCAATAGGTACTGAATTAACTTATGAAGGTTCTGTGCCTGTCGGAAAATTAGATTTTGGCCATATACATGATATTGGTCATACTAATTATGCTTGGTTTGAGCAGAAGCTTGCGAATCCTAGAATTTTTGATACACATAAAATTGTGGCTCATGAAGATAAGAGTAGGATGCCAAATTTCTATTTTAAACCTGAAGAGATTGAGGCTATTGTTACTGCGATATTAGGATTTACTAATAATAAAGTTGCAGATAGTAAAATGACGTATAATCTCGTAGAAGATAAAACTGTATTTGAAGGATATAAATTAATAAATCAGAATAATTGTCAGGGATGTCATGTAATTGAAGGCTTTGGAGGCCAAATTGCTGATGCAATAGGTTATGCTGAATTTTCTCCTCCTAATTTAAATACCCAAGGTTCAAAAACACAGCCTGATTGGTTGTTTAAGTTTTTTAAGGATCCTATAACTATAAGACCTAATTTACAAGTTAGGATGCCATCATTTAATTTTACTGATAGTGAATGGAATTCTATTATTAAAGCTTTCCAGCATATGGATGAAAGAAATCTATTAATAGAAGATTCATTTATAGTAGATATAAATTCTTCCAAATTTAAAGCAGGTGCTAAATTACATGAGTTTGGTGCATGTAATAATTGTCATTTTTATGGTGATGTATTCCCTAAGCAAACAGATGCTAAGACTTGGGCTCCTAATCTAGCTATGACAAAAGATAGGCTAAGGCCTGATTGGATAGTAAAATGGCTTGATAATCCAGCTTATATTATGCCTGGTACAAAAATGCCTGCTCCTTATATTCCAGATTCAATAACATTGGCTCTTGATAATGCTATTGATCAATGGGGTGTAGATATAATGAATCTTGGTGGTGATAGAAATTCAATGTTAGAATCATTAAGAGATTATATGTATAGTATTGAAGGTGAAAAAGATATCTCTAGTATTATTAAAGAATACTTTGAAATTAATGGCTATAATTTTGAAGAAGAGGAAGAAGAAGAAGACTTTGATGATGATTGGTAGAATTCTAATTATTAATTAGATCTTTTTTCAAAGTTTTCATGCCTTTTTGAATCAATTCTTTTTATAATTAAAAAAATGATAATAAAAATGCTTATTGTTATTATTATCCTTTCAATTGTCATTTAAATTTTACCGCAGTTCCATAAGCAAGTATTTCAGCAGCGCCTTGAGTTACCATTGAAGTAGTTAACCTTACACCTACAATTGCATCTGCACCTAACTTATCTGCATCTTCTATCATTCTTTGTATAGCTTCTTCTCTTGAATCAGCTTGAAGTTTAGTATATTCATGAATTTCTCCACCAACAATATTTTTAAAACTAGCAAAAATATCATTTCCAATATTTTTTGCTCTAACTGTACTCCCTCTAGCAATGCCAAGATTTTTGGAAATTTCATGATTTGGAATTTGATCTGTTGTTGATATAATCATTTATTTAAATTAATTAGATTTAATAAATCTCTTTTGAAAATAGAAGGTTTCCAATCTATGCCATCGTAAGCTTTTAGTAGTTTTTTATTTTTATCTAAGATAATAGTTCGCATTGTATGTCCTATATTATTATTTTCAACACCACCAAATGATACATTAGATTGTTTTGTTAATGATATTAAATCATTATAATGATTTGTACTTGATAAAAATATAATATTTTGATTATTTGATTCTATGTATTGATACATAGATGATAAAGTAGATGGAGTATCATATATAAAATCAAAGCTAACTAAAAGAAATTCTATATTTTTATTATCTTTAAATTCATCTGCTAAAAATTGATTTTTTGTAATTACAGCAGGGCACATGTTCGGAATTGGGCATCTTGAGAATATATAAGATATAACTATAAAATCTTTTTTTGATTCATATAAAGAATAAGGAGAGTTATCTGTTTTTGTAAATGTAAAATTACTAAATTTTTCTCCAATTTCTTTAGCACTGTAAATACTGTTATCTTCATTCATCCAATCTTCTTCATCAGATTTATTCCTAATACCTAATTTTTTAAATTTTATAGTATAATGTGAATCTTCTGTTATTACAAGATTGAATTTTACACTATCCATGATTTCAATTTTATTCATATCTACTTTTTCATGAACATTTAAATCCATAATCATAGGTTCCATGAACCCTTCAATCCTATCATGGTCTATTCTTAAAATTCTATCAGATATATTTTTATCAAGAATTACTCCTGTCACTTCATAGTTAGTGTTTACCTTACATGATATAACAAGAAGCATAAATAGGATTAATAATAATCTTATTAGTGTATTTGAACCCATTTTATGAAAATTAATTTATTTTTTCTTCTTTTTAACAGGTTTTTGAAATACAAAGTCTGCTTTAGTTGTAGAAGGGGTATCATCAGTGCTTTCAGAAACAGTTATAGATATAGTATTAGAAGAAATTTCATATTTTTTCTTTGGAAGATTTGATAGTTTCTCTTGCCAGAATACTAGTTCATAATCTCCTGGTGGTACATTTTCTATTTTATAGTTTCCGTTTTCATCTGTAATTGCAAAATAAGGATGATCAAGAGACATAACCCAAGCTTTCATCCATCCATGAACATCGCATTTGATGAAAAATGGGTCTTCTACTGCAGGAAAAGTTTTCTCAACAGGAGGTACACCTGCAGGTTGTGCAAAATTAAAACTATCATTAACTTTAGATTGAGAGTTTACATTATGTAGAGTTTTATCACTATTTTTAATTAAAACTTTTTGATTTGTTGTAAATACATTAACATGAGGAGTGTACATACATCCTATTTGATCTATTACTGCAGATTCACTTGACAGTTTCCCTTCGTATTTAGCATCTTTAATCCAAACAATTACATTCTTAAATTGATTATTATCGTTAAGTATGAAATCTTCTTTTTTAGGTGGAACACTATGTGATATGCCACATATTGGGTCAGAATCCATTTTTAATGATTTTGCAGTTTTTTTACTACCTGCATATGATACGTTTCCTTCTATTGTACCTGCAATTAAATAGAAAGAAATAGATGATAATATTATAAAAAATCTAAACATGATTTAAAAGTCTCCTAGAATTATATTGTATAATTTAGCAAAATATATATATCCATAACAATATTATATATTAAATTTATTTATGATTATATTCTATATATTAATGATTTTATCATTTGTAAGTATCTTTGTAAATGGCTTGCAGTGGATTTTTAGGTTTAATGTTTATAATGCTAATTATATGTCTTTTTCATTTGTCTCTACTATCCTTTATATGTTTACACAAACCTTAATAATGTTTTATTTGATAGGAGCAGGTAAAAAGATTAAGGAAACTATTTTAAATTATGATTTAGATAAAAAAATATATCAAGAAGTTATTGATATTAAAAATATTCTATTTCCTCCTTTAACTTTAAATATTTTACTTGTTGGTACTGCATTTGTATTAGGGGGAGGAGTTCAAACTAAAGCTCTACATAAATATTGGCACCACTCACTTTTTTTGATAGGTTTTCTACATTATGGTAAAGTCTTAGTCCTTCAGCATAAATGTTTAGTTCAAAATAGTCGTATTTTATCAGATTTAGGTAAAGAATTAGAAAGTGTGTTAAATAGCAAAGGAGTAAAATAAAATTTATTATATCGCAAAAGTTTTAGAATTTTTAGGTATGAGTATAATTGGAGTTAGTTTCTATATGTATTTTCCATATAGAATGAGTTATGAAACATTCATAATAGGAATAGCTTTTTTTGTAATGGGTTTTTTAATAGAAAAGTTTGTTTTAAAACAGTGATTTAATTTTGTAAATTTAGATATATGGCTAAAGTATATGATCATTTAAAAACAGTACCAGAATTACCCGAAAGAGTTCAGGTTAAGAAAAAAAGACCAAAATCTGTTGCTTGGGTAGATGAAGATAATTGCACAGGTTGTCAAGCATGTGTTCCATTTTGTCCGGTTGATTGTATTGAGCCTGTACCTATTGATAAACATACTTTCCCTCCAATTCCTCCTGTTCATGTAAGAGAAAATGAATGTATAGGGTGTCAAATTTGTGCTAAAGTATGTACTAAGTTAACCTGGGACGCAATCAGAATGATTGGTACAGACGTTTATGAAGAAAGATTTAACACTAAAATTGATTAATAAATAGGAGCGTTATGAGCGAGCATCATCAAGAAAGTTTTTGGACTAAGTATGTTTTTTCACAAGACCATAAATGGATTGGTATTCAATATGGAGTTACAGCATTATTTTTTATGTTATTTGGATTTTTGCTTATGATAGTTATGCGCTATCAAATGGTCCATGCTGGAACAATATCACCTGATACATATAATTCTTTTGGTGCTATGCATGGTACTATTATGGTCTTTTTGGGTGTGGTTCCTGTTATCGTAGGAGCATATGGTAATTATCTTGTCCCATTACAAATTGGTGCTCCTGATATGGCTTATCCAAAATTAAATATGGCGAGTTATTGGTGCTATTTTGTAGGTGGGGTTGTCATGCTTGCAGGTTTTGCTTTGCCTGGTGGTGCTGCTAATTCAGGTTGGACTTCATATCCACCATTAGCTGATATAGCAACCACAGGGCAAACAGTGTGGTTAATAGGAATGATCTTTTTAATTACTTCATCATTACTTGGTTCCGTTAATATAATTGTTACAACTGTTCAATTAAGAGTTGAAGGGTTAACATGGATGCGATTACCGTTTTTTGTTTGGGCTCAGCTTATTACTTCTTTTTTATTAGTTCTTGCATTTCCTCCACTTGAAGCTGCAGGTATTTTTCAATTGATGGATCGTTTAGCTGGAACAAGTTTTTTCCTACCTAGTGGTTTAGTAGTAGGAGGGGAGGTACTTCAGAATTCAGGAGGTGGAAGTCCTTTATTATGGCAGCATTTATTTTGGTTTTTAGCGCATCCAGAAGTTTATGTTTTGATATTACCAGCAATGGGTATTATAGCAGAGGTTCTTGCTAATAATATAAGAAAGCCTTTATGGGGCTACAGTCTAATGGTTAAATCTGTTATATTCCTTGGTTTTATGTCATTTGTAGTTTGGGCACATCATATGTTTTTAACCGGTATGGGTCAAGGAATGAGCTATTTCTTTGCAATTACTACGATGATTATATCCGTTCCTTCTGTAATACTCTTAACATGCTTTATTTTATCACTTTATGGAGGTTCAATAAGGTATAATACGCCTATGCTATTTGCATTAAGCTTTATTCCAATGTTTGGTATTGGTGGATTAACAGGCTTACCATTAGGTCTTCCTTTATCGGATATACCACTTCATGATACTTATTATGTTATTGGACATTTTCATTATGTGGTTGCCCCTGGTACTATTTTTGCAATTTTTTCAGGAATATATTTTTGGTTTCCAAAAATAACAGGTAAACCTTTAAATGAAGTGCTTGGTAAAGTACACTTTATTTTTTCATTTATTTTTATGAATTTATTTTTTATGCCTATGTTTTTTCAGGGTATAGCAGGTATGTCAAGACGTCTGGCAGATGGGGGACAATCTTATGCCCATACTCAAGGTGTGATACATTATAATGATTTTATGATGTATGCTTCTTGGGGATTAGCAGTAGCTCAATTACCATTTATTATTAATATTATTATGACTTTAATGAAAAAAACAGATGAAAATCCAGATCCAAATCCTTGGAAAGCTACAACATTGGAGTGGACTGCTGCTTCATCACCTCCATTAGGACATGGTAATTTTGAAGAAGTACCATCTGTATATAGAGGACCTTATGAATATAGTGTTCCTGATGCTGAAGAAGATTTTATTCCACAAAACCAAGAGTAGGAGTACGTAGTTTATGCAAATACCATATAATGAAGAAATAAGACCTGATACAGGTTTATATAATGCAAAATTAGGCATTTGGTTGTTTTTAGCATCAGAAGTTATGCTTTTTGGTGCTTTATTTTCAGCTTATATTATGCTTAGAACAAGTAATCCTTATTGGTTTGATATTAAAACAATTTTAAATGTGCCTTTAGCGACTCTTAATACAGTTATTTTAATTACCTCTAGTGTTACTATGGTTATGTCATGGGTATCATTAAAATTAAAGGATTTAAATAAATTTAAATTATATTTAGGATTAACTATTTTATGTTCTTTTGGATTTTTAGTTATTAAATATTTTGAATACTCTTCAAAGTTTGCACATGGTTATGTTCCAGCATATAGTACTTCACTTGCATGCTATTTTACGATGACAGGTCTTCATGTACTACATGTTATAGGCGGAATTATTGTATTTTTATATCTTATTGGTCCAGGTATTAAAATGTGGGATTCGAATCCTGTTAGATATACTAATAGAATTGAAGTTATAGGTCTTTATTGGCATTTTGTTGATTTAGTTTGGATATTTTTATTTCCATCACTTTATTTATTATAATTTATAAGGAGATTAAATGAGTAACGATATTAAACATCATATTAAAATTTATTGGGGAGTTTTTGCTGCATTACTCTTTTTGACAGGAGTTACAGTAGGCGTTTCTTATATTCATTATAATTATGTTTGGGTTGGCTTATTAGTTGGTCTTTTTATTGCTTGTATTAAAGGTTTTCTTGTCGCTTCTCAATTTATGCATTTAAATGATGAAAAAAATTGGATTTATGGTACACTCATTTTAACGGTTTTATTCTTTTTTGTTTTATTATTTATGCCTTTAATGTGGGATATGAATGGTGTTGGATATGGAAATGGTGCTTATGAGAATGTATCACATGGTCATATTGATGATCATCATGATGGAGATCATTAGATGTCCCTTCGTACATTTCATATCGTTTTTGTATCAGTTACAAGTTTGCTTATGATTTATATATTAGGATGGTCTTATGTTATGTGGGACTACTATGCTGATACGGCATATTTAACTTATTTAACATTTAGTATTATAGGTTTATTGGTTTTAGCCTTTTATGGACAGAGATTTATAAAAAAATATAAAAATATTTAAATATGAATTATTTCATCTTATTAATAATATTAATATCTAATGTGTACCCTTGTGCTGTTTGTTATGGTGCACCAGATCATCCAGTTACCCAAGGTATGAATAATGCTGTTTTGTTTTTATTATTTATTATTGTTTTTGTTTTATCATGTGTAGCAGGCAGTATTATAATATTAATGAAAAGAGCTAAACTTGCTGAAATTAAAAGGAGTTCTAAATGATAGATAGAATAGGTCAATTTTTTAGTGATAATTTTTTAAATTTTCCAAAGGATGCATCTATGTATGGTTATAAAGCAGATGTATTAAATGGTTGGGTGCATATTTTAATGTTAATTCTTTTTGTTTTCTGGGGAGCTTTTTTTATTTATATCTTGATTAGATTTTCAAGTTCTAATAATCCTAAGGCATCACATGAGGGTATGAAAGGTAAGTTTTCAAAATATGTAGAAGGTGGAATTATTGCATTTGAAGTTTTCTTATTGTTTGCATTAGCTATCCCTGGGTATTCTGAATTAAAATTTGAGGGCATAACTGAGACTGAATCTGATGAATTAGAAATAAGAGTTATTGGTCAGCAATTTCAATGGAATATTCATTATCCAGGAGAAGATGGTATTTTTGGTCAAACTTATGCTGATTCTGTTAGTGATGTAGACCAAAACTTTATTGGTCTTAGTAGAGAAGGAGCAGGAGAAGATGATATTATTACATTAAATGAGCTCCATATACCTAAAAATAAAAAAATAAAAATAAGATTATCTACTCGTGATGTTATTCATAGTTTTTATTTACCAGAAATGAGGGTTAAGCAAGATGCTATCCCAGGAATGGAAATCCCAATCTATTTTACAGCTAAGATGTCTAGTGATGAATATTTAGATTATTTAAAAGAAAATGATAAAATTAGATATGATAATAAATTAGATAAAGATCAGGAAACATATGATATGCTTCCAAATACTGTAAAAGATGTTAATTATAGAGGTTATCAGATAGCTTGTGCTCAGTTATGTGGTAATTCTCATTATTTTATGAAAGGCTATATGGTTGTTCATGAAGCCGAAGATTTTGAAGAATGGTTAGAAGATGTAGAAACTCTTTATCCGATAGAGGAAGATGAGTTTTAAAAATATAAAAACCTCTTTATAAGAGGTTTTTTTTTATATCAATGTATAATGATCAAAAAATTAGAAAAGTAGAAGTTAAATATCAATCAGATTTTGAATATTATATAAATCGGATAAAAATATTTATATTAAGTATTCTTAAACCCTTTATTGCTATTTCTATATTGCTTATTGGAATCTATATATCTTTTTATGTGATTGGTATTTTTATCTTATTTTTTCTATTATTATATATATATAATAATATTAAAAGAACAATTGGCTAGAGTAGTAAAATTTATCTATCTAAGATTGAATTTATTATTAAAACAATATCCTGAACATTTAAATAGCCATCATTATTATAATCACCAGCATTAATTTCAGAATTATTTGGAGAATCTGAACCAAGTACAAAATTAACAAGTAAGACAACATCTAAGATATTTATAAATTCATCAGCATTTACATCCCCAGGCATTACAGGAGATCCAATAGTTATCAGCTCAGTATGGGGGATACTTGTTTCACCATAAATATTTGTTACTATAAGTGCTACTTCATATTCTCCGGAATTTTCATAGCTGTATTCTGAAAAACCATAGAAGTTTGTTTCTGAATTTCCATCACCATAATCCCAAGTCCAAGATTCTATTGTTGATTCATTCACAACTTCAGATAAATCAATAAAAGTAACATCCATATCATTAACTTCATATTCAAATAAAGCAAGAGGGTTTTCATAAATTTCTGGAATAAGATTAATTAATGCATTTTGCCATGTATCAAATCCATTAAGTGATGGTAAGCTAAAGTAGCCATTGTTCCAACCACCCCAACCCCAATTGCAATGTAAATTATTGCCTTGGTATCCATCAATATTCCAAGCATGCCCACCATTACCATAAGAGTCACTAAAACCACTGAATAAAATTGGTTTATTTTGATCTAACTCATTTTTTAAAATATTTCTAAAATCGGATATATTATCATAATTATCACTATAAATACTTTGTATTGAATCTCCAAATTTAAAAAAAGTTTTCATTGCATACTCTGCAGAAGGGTAAACTCCTTGACATTGAGCTCCAGAACCACCATTTTCATAATCCATATTAACAGCAATTCCACAATGGTATAATAATAACCTAGATGCATTTGTAGCATAAGTTGCTGCCATATTATCAAAATCATAGAATGTTTGTCCAAAGTTAGCTTCAAGCATTCCTAAGTCATCTTCTATATACCAATTAGAGCCTTCTCCTTGCTCTGGATATCCCCAGTAATGCATGATTTGTCCCATGGATATAGCAACACATCCAAGAGGACCATTAAAGCCAGTTTCAGATGTTAAAATGTTATTCCAAGATCCTGATTGGTCAAATTCTGCATCGATAAGAGGACTGACATTTCGAGTGGTATTATTATCATTATCATTATAATTAGATAAAATGTTATCCCATTCATTCTCAACCTCTGATAATCTCTCCTCATTAGAAGACTTTAGCTGATTTATTTTATTTTCATAAAGTTCCATCATATAATTTAAATTTGTTGGCATGTTATCAAGTTTAAAGTTTGATTCAAAACCATATGCTAAAACAGGAATTGATTTATCTTCAAGAGAAACCATTATAAATCCTTTAGGATTTAATTGATAGATGTGGATGATTGCTTCGCCTTCAGATTCTATAATATCAATATTCCTTAAATTAAAATTATTAATATTATTTGATTTATGATATTTTGCAAAAGTATTTTGGGCTACAGTTAATGCAAGCTCATTGGAAATTCTTGCACTAAAAATTAGTGAACTGATAGTTAATATATATAATAATATTCTTAGCATGATTTAATATAGAAAGTATTTATATAAATATAAAAATATGAATTTGTAATAAATTGTACAAAGTCCTCAGTTTTAACTGAGGACTTTGTATTTTGTAATTGAATTACTTTATGCTATCAATTGTACCTTTGTATCCAGTAACAGTACATTCTTCAACACTCGTGAAAAGATTAGATTCTTTAGACAGAGCATATTGAGGATTTACTATAACATCTGCATTAGAGTTAGATACAGCATCATATGCAGCTGCTTGACAAACACTACCACCACCTACACCTGCACCTACAAGTTTTGGTCCAGAACTAGATGTTTTAAAAAAGCCAAAAAGATAGGCTTCTTTAGCAGTGCCAGTTATCTTTTCACCAACGGACACATTAGCTTCTAGATCTTTTACATTTACAGCAACATTAACAGAAGCACCTTCTCCACTGTATCTTAATGAACTACTGCATGATGCACATAATAGTACAACTGCTAGTGAAAAAACTACTTTTAATATTGTATTTTTCATTTATAACTCTCCTCCTATTGTAATTAACCATTTAATTTAATAAATAATAATAATAATTTTATAATCTAATTATTAACTGTAATTATGAATTTATTAACTAATATTACAATTTTTTTAACATCTTTATTCTATATTGGTGTAGGTGTTAAGCATTTCATGGATCCTAATTGGTTTTTGATTATTATTCCTCCATATTTAAAATTTATTGGTATTGAATTAGTATATATCAGTGGTTTTTTTGAGATATTATTTGGTTTTTTAATACTATTATCTAAATATAGAAAAATAGCTGGATATGGTATTATTTTATTGTTATTGGCTGTCTACCCAGCAAATATATATCTCGCATTTAATAAAGATGCCCAAAATTTGATAGGTATTAGTCAATTTATGGCTTTATGGGTTAGATTGCCTATCCAATTTGTATTAATATTTATAGTATACTCTATTTTAGAATATAAGAAAAAGAATAAAACTATTATTTTAAGTTTTGTAGCTAATTTTGTTATTACTATTTTTCTTCCTTATCCAGTAAATGGAATTATTTTTATTGTATTATTAATTTTTTTATTATACGCTTTATTAAATAATGCTAAGAATTGATTAATAATTAGAAGAATCTATGTATTTCTTCTTTTTTTTGTTTGGTTCCATCTCTGTTATACATATCCCATTCTCCATCAGATTGATTGTTTTTTATTTTACCCTTAGCTTTAATTGAACCATCATCATAGTAATATGTCCATAAGCTATCTCTTTGATCATTTAAGTACCAACCTTCAAATCTTTTTAAACCATTATCAAAATATGAAATTATTTTACCATTTAGTTGATTATTCTTATAATTAGCTCTTTCTAAAATTTTATTATTAGATAATCTATAAGCTATCCATTCACCTTCTTGATTTCCATTTTTAAATTTACCTTCAGTTAAAACTACGGTTCGGCGACTTTCATCATCGCCATCTCCATACCAATATCTATGCCCATCAATAGAATTTTGTGGTATTTTTTCCATTGTCCACTTATAAATACTTCTTAATTGTCTAGAATTAGTCATCAATTTATAAGGAGTTAAGCCCTTATACCATCTTAGTTTAGAATTATGTATTAAAAAGCTACAAATCCAATGGCCGTTTCTTTTACCCTCTATATAGTTACCTTTACTTACTACAGATAAAGTATCAAATTCATTATTGTTATAATTATCAAATCCTGAATAATATTTTATCCATTCTCCATTTTTTTGACCATTCTTATATTTCCCAGAAATTTGTAATAAATGAGGTAACTTATTAAAACTATATGTAAAATTACCAAAATGCTTAAAGTAATCACCTTCCCATGGATATGTATCTTTGTAAATTAATTTTCCTTTTATTGTTCCATCTATATTATAGTAAATATACTCACCATTATTTATTATATTGTTTTCATATATACCTTCATACATTTGATTCCCATTTTCAAAATAAAATTTCCATTTTCCATCTTTTATAATATTACGATAAGTTAAATTTGAATTATGGTTTATAGATAATATTACATTTCCCTCCGCTTTGACCTTTCCATTTTTATAATAATTAGTATATTTAGCTATTCTTTTTCTTGCCCATTTATTCCATGTTTTTTTTTCTTTATCTTCAGGCAATAAATTATATTTTTCTAAAATAATTTTATTATCATTTATATAGCTTATTATATCACCACTAATAAAACCTTGTTCATAATAGCCTTCTTCTTTAAAAAGGTTCGTATCAAGCCCATCACAATAGTGTCTATCTATAGTATTATATTTTCCATATGAAAAATAATTTCCATTAGGTAATCCTGAATTATAACTATATTCAAGAATTATATTTCCATTTTTACAGAATGACTTCCAAATGCCATCTTTGTATGGGGTTGAATAATTTGGATATTCATATACCCAGTGTTTTTCATCTCTTATTTGTCCATTTTCATAATATGTATATTGAGTTTTTGATTTCTTGACTTGGTGATATCTAGATCCTCCAGGTGCTTCTTTATACTCCCAATATATCACTGAAGATAGGGGATTGATACCAGAGTGATAAAAATATTTTTCAAATATAGCATCACCATGCTCATCATACATTTTTTCTGATGTAACAGTACCCTTACTATTGTAGGTTTTCCATAAATCAATTTTTTCACTACAAAATCTATTATTGTTTTGCATTATAATATAGTTGCCCCTACTATTATTTTCATTCCAATATCCTGTTTTATTATTATTATCATAGCTCCCTTTTGATTTTATTTCTCCTCTTCTATCATAGTGAATCCAAAGACTATCTTTTAAATTATTATTATAAAATCCAGTAACTGATATTGTTTTAGTTATTTTTGAATGATCATTGTAATCTTGAACATATTTATATTCTATATATGGTCCATTCTTCTTATTATTTTTAAAATTAATTTCTCTAATTAAGCTGTCTTGTCTATTGTAATAATAAACCAGTTTTTTATCTCCATTAGGCCAGTGGGATATTATTTTTTCATTATAAGAAAAAATCCAATTAAATAGAAAAAAAGAACCAATTATTATGAATGAAATATGAAAATTCTTATTATCCATAATTTTCCCCTTTGTGAAATTTTAAGCGTGGTTATTTATTGAATGCCTTAATAGGTATTTTGTTTCTATTTTTTTATAAAAATGATTAATTAATATTGTTTGGTACTACCAATATGAATTCAGGAATAATGGCTTTAAATAGAGTTCCCGTTGAATCTTCTCTAAATATATAGAATCCTTTCATTGTACCAAATTCGGTTTTAATAGGGCAGAAACTATTATAGCTAAATGAATCTCCAGGTTTTAAGATAGGTCTTTCTCCTACAACACCTTCACCTTCTATTACTTGAGTATTTCCATTTGCATCTGATATTTCCCAATGTCTACTCATTAGTTGAAAAACGTTATCTGATTTATTATTTATATTAATTTCATATATAAAAAAATATAATGATTCTTGAACATTAGATTTATCTTTTAAAAAAGAAGATTTTGCATTTATTATTATATCATTTATAGTTTCCATTGATTGAATTTACATCAAATCTTTAAAAAAAATAAAATCAAATAGTTTGATATTTATTTATTTCCTTTACATATAGATTTATCATATTTAGATAATTCATCTAATGTTGCATTTTTAGAAGCTTCATTATAAAACATTAAAGCATACATGCAATATCCATTTTCCGCTAAAAAATTTGCTGAATTAATCAATAAATGAGGTGTTCTAGATGCTTCACATAGCCCGAATACTATTTCATGTTCTTCTTCTAGATATTTAAATTCATCGTCTTTCTTAAAGAGCTCTTTTAAAATATCAATATCATTACAATAGCTTAAATCTAGATTTAAAACTATTTTAGTTATAGCCCTTTGATAATATGCTAATTCAAAAACTTCATGTTTATGATTTTCAATTGCTATATTATAATGATTAAGAGCCTTTTCAAAATCTGCTTGGAAACCATAATAATCACCTATATAAAAATGTGCGTATGCATGATTAGGAGCAATTTCTAAACATTTAATACTATATTCATATGCTAAATCAAATTCCTCATTAAAATAATGAGATGTAGCTAATTTAAATAAACTATCAAGTTTTTCAGACTGCTCATTTGAATTTGAAAATAATAAAGATTGTAATAGCATGATAAATAAAATACAAATCCTTGTATGATTCATAATTTTCCCTTTCTGGAATGTTAAACGTGGTTATTTATTGTATGCTTAAAAAGGGGGTTTGTTTCTATTTATTATACTAATTAAGTATTAATTCAATAAGTATATATAGGCTATAGTGGGGGACTATAAATAAAAAACCCCTCTATTACTAAAGGGGTCTTTATCTTTCTCGAGCGGAGAGTGCGAGATTTGAACTCGCGCATGATTTTTACACCATGACGGATTAGCAATCCGCTGCATTACCACTC
>CETH01015715.1_pt1 | contig 59193 bp, 52 predicted proteins | sample 361461 | NCBI WGS metagenome assembly CETH01 (sample SAMEA2622695, study PRJEB7988) | marine metagenome | isolation source: saline water (ENVO:00002010), including | reverse complement strand
GGGATTGCGCCGCCGCACTGAAACTACCTGTATCAACTACGGCAACTAAAGCATTTAGTTGTCTAATATCCATAAGAAATTATATCTAAATTAACGATAACTACGTACCGACTATCGTTAAATTAGATGTTGGATTGGCTCTGTGTCTGAGAGCGGATGACATTAAGGGCCGAACCGGCTTTGAACCATTCAATTTGGTCCTCGCTAAAGGTATGTGTAGTCTCAAAGCTGAATGTCTCGCCGGATGGTTTTGTAACTTCGACAGTAATTGTTTCTCCGGGATTTAGGTCAGCTAAATTACGAATTGATAACTGATCTGATTCATCTATCTTGTCGTAATCAGCTGGATTTGAAAACGTAAGCGGTAGCATGCCCTGTTTCTTTAGGTTTGTTTCGTGAATACGTGCAAAACTGCGTGCAATGGCTACGAGCCCCAACCGAAATCGCGGTTCCATAGCCGCATGTTCCCGGCTTGATCCTTCTCCCATATTTTCATCACCGATTACAACCCAATGCTGGTTGGCCTCATGGTATGATTTAGCGATTTCAGGGAAGGTTTGTGTTTCTCCTGTAATTAAATTTTTTCCGTAACCAACTTCATAACCTTCAAACGCATTTACGGCACCTAAATATAAGTTTCCAGAGATATTTTCGAGATGCCCTCGGTATTTCAGCCAAGGCCCCGCCATCGAGATATGGTCAGTCGTGAATTTCCCTTTAGCTTTGACAAGAATGGGCAGATTTTCGTAGTCGTTTCCGTCCCATGCAGGAAATGGCTCAAGAAGTTGGAGTCGGTCAGAGGATGGGGAGACTTTCACTTTGAGCTCGGTTGCATTTTCGGGTGGGGCAATGAAAGTCTCCTGCCCAGGATCAAAGCCACTCGGAGGTAATTCAATTCCCTCAGGGGTTGATAATTTTATTTGATTACCGTCTGCCGTCTCAAGACTGCCGTTAATAGGATCAAAATCCACAGTTCCAGCAAGTGCAAGCGCCATAACTGTCTCAGGCGAAGTTACGAATGCTAGCGTTGATGGATCTCCATCATTCCGCTTTGGGAAATTACGATTATAGGAAGTAACGATAATGTTTGGTGTTCCTGTCTCGTGGTCTGATTCTTCGGATCGGTCCCACTGCCCAATGCACGGTCCACATGCATTTGCTAAAACTACAGCTCCTACCGCTTCAAAGTCGGCGAGTAGGCCGTCTCGCGTTATCGTTGCTCTGACTTGTTCGGAGCCGGGCGTAATTAAGAGTCGACATTTTGATTTCAGACCGTGCTTGGCGGCTTCTCTTGCTATTGAAGCGGCGCGAGTTATGTCCTCGTAGGATGAATTTGTGCAACTGCCGATTAGTGCGGCACTTATTTCTAAAGGCCAACCATTAGATTTGGCTTCAGCGCCTAGTTCCGGGACTTCTCTTGCTAAGTCTGGCGTATGTGGACCATTGATATGGGGGTTAAGTTTGTCAAGGTCAATCTCGATCACTTGGTCAAAATATTCATTTGGAGACTCTAGTACTTCAGGGTCAGCAGTCAGATGCCGTTGGTTGACTTTTGCAAGTTCAGCTACATCACTTCGGTCAGTTGAGTGAAGATAGCGGTTGATAGACTCGTCATAAGGGAAGATTGAAGTAGTTGCGCCTATCTCTGCACCCATATTGCAAATTGTTGCTTTCCCGGTGGCGGAAAGGTTGGAGGCTCCATCACCGAAATATTCCACTATTGCCCCTGTTCCACCTTTCACAGTAAGAATTTCAGCCACTTTCAGAATTACGTCTTTGGGTGCTGTCCATCCGTTTAAGGAGCCTTTAAGATGTACACCAATTAGTTTTGGCCACCGAACGTTCCACGGAAATCCAGTCATAACGTCAACTGCGTCGGCTCCACCAACTCCAATTGCGATCATGCCTAAGCCGCCTCCATTCGGTGTGTGACTGTCAGTGCCGATGATCATTCCACCAGGAAATGCGTATTGTTCGAGCACGACTTGGTGAATTATCCCACTTCCGGGTTTCCAAAAACCAGCTCCATATTTTGCACAAACAGATTCAAGGAAGTCATAAACTTCTTCGTTTGTTTTGGATGCTGTGAGTAGGTCATGTTTACCTTCAACTTTTGCTTGTATTAGATGATCTGCGTGAGTTGTCGTGGGAACTGCTACCTTGTCAAGGCCAGCTGTCATAAATTGCAACCAAGCCATCTGAGCTGTGGCATCTTGCATTGCAACACGGTCAGGTCTCAGATCTACGTAGGAGGATCCTCTCTCAAGAGATTGGTCTGGTGAGTCTAAATGATTGATTAATACCTTTTCTGCGAAGGTCAGTTGACGCCCTAGTTTTTTTCTTGCATTTCCCAATCTTTCTTCAAACGTGGAGTAGACACCTTCAATTAGTTCAATTGGGGTCTTCGTGTAAACAGTCATAATTCCTCTATTTATCTTCCACTGCATGCAGGAACGCATCTACTTATAAAGCAGTATAAATCTATCGTAAATCAACTCACTTGTGGTGTTGAATCTTAAATTGTCGGCCAGCGACTTTTTGTTTTTGCCGATTTCTCTAATTGTGCTTCAAGGCTCCATGCCTTTCGCCAGCTTCCCATATCAGGGGCTTGTAGTGTTGGGGTCTGGCCAGAGTGCTTTCGTTTTTTGGCAATCCACCAATCATTATTTTCTTCATCGGCTAACTCCGCAACTGCCTGCTCTATCTTTTTTGAGTAAGTTCTGCTGTTCTCCTTTTCACCCGGCCAAATCGGAGTACCAAATGTAACCTTAGTTGATGATCGCTTCGGCCATACTTTACCTTTACGAAGGATCTTTCCTGTTCCAGAAAGATGTATAGGAACAATTGGTGCGTCGCATTTTATTGAAAGATAAGCGGCTCCTGCTCGGAATGGTTGACCCCATCCGTCAGGGGAGCGGCCTCCCTCTGGAAACACCATGAAGGACCAGCCTCGTTTAATCAATGATGCAATTTGATCTGAGGACTCACGGCTTACTTTGTTTCTTTCCACGGGAATAGCACCAATAAATAAAGCGGATAGTGAACCGCCAAATTTTGTTTTAAAGAAATAGTCAGCGGCAGCACCGACGATGAGCCGGTTACGCCATTGGAAAGGAATGGAAGTCAGCAATAAGGGAGTATCAGCATGGCTCTGGTGGTTTGCGACAAAGATAACTGCTTGCCGTTTTTTGAGACCTTCGAGTCTGTCATAGCCGGTCCGTTGCGGACTAGCAATATAACTCATTAGGGGTTTAGCAATTAATTCGGTCGAGAGAAGTCTTACAGTCCTAGCTGGTAACCGGCGAGCCCAAACTGTAGGGTACTCAGAACCAAGGTAAGTCTTTCGTTTGACTGGAGGAACGCCGTTAGGTGTGCGAGCTGCTCGGTAAGGAAATTGCGCTGATTTGATATTCGAGATGGAGCGCATTCTCTGAGGGGCATTACCGACAGCTTTATAGATTTCCCGCGTCTTGCGCTGTATTTCTCTTTTGGTTAATTTCCTTGCCATGCTACGTCACATCTGCCATTAAAATAGGTGGGCTGTGGTAGTGCGTTATAGTGGGGCTAAACCCAACTGAATCTGACGCAATTTCGAATGCATCTTGCAGTGTAGTAGCTGATCGAAATCCCATCCTTCTCACAGCTTCTTGATTGCCACCTACAATAACTATCTCTGAAAGGTGGTCAAGAGCGTGCGCACACCAATACCACATATAAAAGGGGTGCACTCCATGGTAGGCATAAGAAGTTCTATACAAATGCCTATACCAATCGTCTTCTGCAAATGACTTTTCATATTTTTGGCTCATCACAGCGGGGTCTGTAGTTTCGCTGAGAACCCTCTCAAAAAAGTCAATATAGCTAGGATGATGTACCGGATGGAATTCCCAGGGTGTGGGATGAGTCATGATCACTACTCCGCCTCTCCTAACAAGCGGTTTCCCTTTGTACATATTGAAGAAATATCCAAGTCCAAGGCAAGCAACGAGTATGGGATTCATCACGGAGTTAACGTTGTAAGGGCATATGTAAGGTAATCCCATCGTGAGAATATCCGTCTGTCCTTCAACTTGGACAAGATGCTGCTTGTAAACGTTTTCAGTGGTCATTTTGTGTACAGCTTCAACTTCGCCTGCTTGAACAGATGTAATTTCGTATGGTGAATGCCATCCTTGAAAGGATTTACGTTTTGATGCAGGCGACATTCTCTTTAGCCCGGCTTGCATGCCGAGAAATGACATGCGGTCTTTGAAGGTCCACTCCCATTCGCGTTTTTGAAGCATTGCGAGTGGCCCCTCATATCCAAACGTGTTGTTGTTTACTGTGGTTTCAATTTGGAAGACTTGAATGCCTGATTCCTTTAGGACCTTTCCTTGTCGCCAGTTAGATTTGTGTAGTTCTGAATTCTCTTGATCCATGAAACTTTTTGACTCAACCATTGTTTGCGGGTTGTGATGGTGTCGGAGTGCTGTATAACCGGACAATCCGGTCGCAGTACTTTTCCAACCGCCATCCATTGAGACCAGATTTATGTTTACATATACAATCAAATCACTTTCTGCGGCTCTTTTGTTGATTTGTACTTCTTCACCATGAGGTGTTGTTCCAATCACTATCATTCCGTCAGGGTCTTCAGCATCGTGGTTGTATATCGCTCCTGAAGGTGCAAACGCATCGTAGACTCTGTCGCCAACTGCATGTCTCAGCTCTTGTTCAGTCATCCTTCTGTGGAGAGCAAGGGCCGCTATCAAGTGGACATCATCGACACCCGCTGCGGCAGCTATATCAAGAACTGCTTCAATGATTCTTTGCCTAATATCGGGTTTCCGCATCGGGGGAAGGGGAAGAGAAATATCATCAAATGCTATTGTCAGCTTCATTCCAGATTTTAAAAGTGCAGAAAGCGGGGGGGAGTCACCAAGTGGATTTTCTAGTGCATGGCGGATAGAGGCGTTTGGGTTTGGAATTCCTGGTAGCGGTTCCGCTGGATATATAACTCGAGATCGCCCCGCTGGAAGTTTTTCCATGCGAAATCCTTCGCCATGATGAAACAGAATGGGTGGTGACGTTCTGTCGACATCTAAAACGAGTCCTGGTCTTGGGTGTTTGCGTTGATTTTGTGGCATTTATTATTCTTTCTTTGAGCCTAAAGGTAAGGTTTTTTTAGGAGAGCCTTTAATCGGTTGGAAATTCTCTACTAGCCATCCTCTTCGTCTGGCAAGTGTTGCTAATTTTGTCTCAGGGTTAACGGCGACTGGAAAGCCAACAGCTTCGAGCATTGGAAGGTCACTAGTTGAGTCTGCATAGGCGATGGACTCTTTCAGATCCAGATTGTTTTCGTCAGCGTATGTGCGAAGAGAGGCTGCCCTTGTTTCGCCGATAGGTGGAACATGCGTCATGCGACCTGAATATTTGTTGCCTTTTATTTCAAGGGAAGGTGCTAATATTTCGTCAAAAAGTGGCTTTAAGGGTTGCACAACAAAATCAAGTGCACCTGTGATCAGTAATGTTCTGTGTCCTAAAGCTCGATGTTCGCGTACACGTCTGATTGCTGCTGGGAATGATTTCGTTAATATAAATTCGTTAAACATTTCAAGTGAGTCTTCGTCGATTTGAATGACAGGTGCGCCTTCATACTTGCGGTAGAAGTTTCTAAGAAAGTCAGTTCTGTCCCTGCGGTCCATCGCAAGCATTGATGGAGCCTCTAGAACAGTTTTGGCAATGACCTTAAATCGGTCTTGTGAAGACAGTCTCTTCGTTGCTAAGTAACCCCAAGATGAAACTACATTTGAGGCTATGAGAGTATTTTCGAGGTCAAACACAGCTAGTTGCCTAGAAGGATCAAGAACTTGCTTACGCAATCTGTTGCTGCGTGAGTCAGGTGGGGTGGATGATGGGGTTGTCTTGACTCGTCCTTGAGTGACTACAGTCGGTAGGTGTATATCGTAAACGTATTTTCTCCAGTCAATAATTCGTGGGTCAAAAGGAAAGGCACTCCTATCGCTATCGTCTAGCGAATCCCACAAATGAAGGAGATTTGATACGTCGTAGATTGCTTCACATTCTACGTATTTTCCATAGAGAGTGATGTACTCCATCGCTTTGTCTAGTTCGTTTCGCTTTTCTTCCAAGTCGGCGACCACCATTGCCTGATTTCCTCTGATCGGGAGTTTATGAAGCCCATTTTCGGCAGCTTGGAGGATACGCTTTGCGCGGGTCAATTGTGTCACTACACGACCGCGACCAGGGAACTCCCATTTAGAGGGCGTTATGGGTTGGTTCTTCTCATCAAGGATTGGAAAGTTGCCAAAGAATTCATGTACGAAATCAGCTAAAATCCCAATTTTTATTGGATTGCATTCACCACTAGCAACTTGAACTACAAATGGATCGGAGGGTTTCTCTTGGGCAGCGACAGCTACAATAGCCGACGCAACGAGGTCAACGGGGATTATATCAACTACACCTTCGGGGATTCCAGGGAACTCCTTGAGGGTTCCTTTACCAAAATTTAAAATAATAGGTTCAGCCATCCTGAAACCTCTTATCCAACCTGAATTGGGCTTATCCCATGACGATTCAATGATTGAAGGTCGCACTATTGATAATGGGATTTGTCCACGAATTTCTTGTACTGCTTGTTCTGCCATGGCTTTGGTAAAAGCGTAAGCGTCTGGAAAACCAAGTGAGGTGGCTCTCTCTCTTCCAGCTTCTACCATTTTATCTTTGACCCATCGCTCACGGATCTGCTCGGTTTTCATTGCTATTGAGGAAATTCCAGGTGCACCTAATTCTTTTTTAGCTTCAGCCCGAAATTTTTCGAGATTTTGGATTCTCCTGCTGTCATCTTCTGTGTAAGACCTTGTCCTTCGCGCTGCCTCAGTTTCTTCTCGCCAGTCCAATGGAACGTAAAAGGGGCTCTGCGAAAGTGGCTTTTCAGGTGCGGTTCCTTTTCTGTTTCCAGCTACGTAACACGTACTCACCATTACTAGATGAGGATCTGCATCAAGGTTCTGCAGGGTCTCTACTAAACGAACAGGGCCCATGAGGTTAACTTCTGCTGCTCGGTCAAGTGGTTCGTCGAAACTAACAGCTGCGGCACTGTGTATTATGATGTCACATTCGCTGAGTTCGCGGAGCCCTGCATCGTCAAGGCCTAAATTATTCTTTGAAATGTCTGCGGATAATGCTTTGACAGTACTGGTGGTTAAGTTATTGAAACCCTCTGCTCCTAAAGCCTCTCTTAACTGATCAAACGCATCATTCTTCAAGAGGTCCCTCTCAAGACGCTTTGATGCTGAACGCTTACCGGAAGGTCTTATCAAAAGCCGCAGCTGTATATCATCAATTTCGCGAAGTAGCAGTTCTACTAGGGCAGTTCCAAGGAATCCAGTAGATCCAGTTATGGCTATTTTCTTTCCCTTGAGCGATTTCTTTATCACACTCTATTTCTACCACTTGGTAGGCAATGGTACAATCCAATCGTGGAGACTTCAGATCGAATCTTGAAAAGAGCTACAGTGGCATTTGGTGAATCTGGCTATGATGCGACCAGTCTTGACGATCTCGCACGAACTTTAGATATTCGCAAGCAATCCATTCTGTACCATTATGCTTCTAAAGAACTGTTACTTGAGGCATGCGTGAGGCAAGCTATTACTGATTTATCAGTAGCCCTTGATGAAGCCATCCGAAAAAGTTCTTATGGATGGGAAAGAATTGAGTCTATAGTAAAGCGAGTATTTCGCTTAGCAAATAATCGACCCGAATTATTGGGGCTACTGAGAGAGGTTACACGTTTGGGTCCCCCAATATTGACGTATGCGGTTGATGGAATACGGCCTCTTCTTGATGGTGCGACAACATGGTTAATTGAGGAGATGAAAGCCGGAAGGGTCAGGAAATCAGAACCTGAGTTACTGGTGCTTTCGGCGTACTCAACGATTATGGGAGCAGCTACAGAAGTTAAGCTGTTTGAGGCATTAGGAGAGGAATCAACAATACGAGATGTCGCAATCAGGCGTAAAGAGTTGCTTAGGTTCTTGAAAATTGCCCTTATCCCTTGAATCTCCTCTGATGAGGATCGCTTAGTAGATAATTTACAAGTTCATTGTACGGTATGCCGGTTGCGCTCCAAAGCTTTGGATACATAGAAATTGGGGTGAATCCGGGCATGGTATTTATCTCGTTGACTAGCCATTTCTTCTCGGATTCTTTGTAGAAGAAATCAATTCTGGCGAGATCTCGGCAGTTCAATAACTTAAATACTTTTATTGCAAGATTCTGGACCTCTAGTATTTCGTCATCTGCTAATGGCGCTGGTATCCGAAGAGTCGCTCCGTCGTCATATTTATCTTCGTAATCATAAAAATCTGCTCCGGGGGTAATCTCCCCCGGCACAGATGCTTTAGGCTCTTCGTCTTCGAGAATCGCTACTTCGATTTCTCTTCCGTTGACTGCCTCTTCAACTATTATCCAATCATCGTATTTTGCTGCCTCTAGCAATGGTGTCGTTAGATTTTTTCGATCAGTGACTTTTGAGATTCCGATAGAAGATCCCATATTCGCTGGCTTGACAAATAAGTCACCATCGAGATTTATCGAATGTTCATTTAGGTCGACTATCGAGCTCTTGTGGACACCTACCCATTTAGTTTGCGGTACGTTGTGTGCGTTTAGAAGTTCTTTACATTTTATTTTGTCCATACATAATGCTGAAGATAGAACTCCACTCCCAACGTACGCAATGTTGAAAAGTTCAAGAAATCCTTGCATTGTACCGTCTTCCCCATTGGGCCCATGAAGGATTGGAAAGACAATTAATTCCGTTGGATTAAATGCAGAAAGGTATTCAACGGGGTTTATTCGGGGCCCTTCAATTGGGAGAGGCTCATCAAGCCTCGATTGCTCCTGCGTTGAAAGGTCACGTTTAAACTCATACCAAAACCCAGATTTGTCAATAGCTATCAAATGAGTTTTGAATCTTTTGAGATCTATAGATTTAACAACATGAAGTGATGATGTGCGCGAGACCTCATGCTCCGGAGAATTACCTCCGTACAGGATTACTACTTCGAGTCGTTCCTTTGTATCGCCATCAGTTAAGCTCACGCCTTTAGCGTATCGCTTTCTGACAAAAGAAAAGATATGATCGCTGGCCATGCCTGTTTATCTTGCATGAGGAAGAGATGACCACCTTCAAAGATCTGCATTTGCGAATTTTTAATCAATCTATGCATCTCTAATAGATTCTTAACGGGTGCAATATCGTCATACTTCCCGCCAACAATCAATGTTTGGTTGGATATATTTTTCAAACTATTTACGCAGTCGTGCTTTGATCTAGCTTCAAGTTGGCGAGTTAACCCATCGGTTATCAAATTGGGGAATAGTCTTGTGTTTGTATGTAATGCATCTTTGACCATGTTCAGGATGGGGAGGTTCTTACCTGAATTTTTGTATCTTGAATCTAGAATCTGAAGCCATGATTCAACTTGGTTTTTTGAGCTCGAAACTATTTTTCTTAAATCAAATGACGAGAAATTATTGCCACCAGGTGATGTGCAAGCAAGAACTAACTTGTTTACCTTACTTGGATATCGCGTCACTAGATGTTGGGCGACCATTCCTCCAAAGGAGATGCCGATTACGTTGATGGGACCTAATTCAAGGCTCTCTAAAAGAGATGCTGCATCATCGGCATAATCTTTCATCGTATAAGTGCCCTTAGGGCTCGCAGTTTGCCCTAGTCCGCGTTGGTCATAACGTAATACTTGGAAACCAGTTAAAGTCGGGTTTTCAGGTCGCGGGTTTCTAAGGTCGGCGCCAGTCCCGCTTATGACCAGCAATGGCGGCCCGTCACCCTCAATTTCGTAATATAGCTGGATGCCGTTTACCGGAATGAATGGCATCCAGCTACATTAATACGAGCTTCTCTTAGACGAAAGCTGAAGCAAAAACGAGTGATACAATGGTCATCACTTTGAGGAGAATGTTCATTGCGGGTCCTGAAGTATCCTTGAAGGGGTCACCAACAGTATCTCCAACAACAGCTGCTTTATGAGGATCAGAGCCCTTTCCTCCGTGGGCACCAGCTTCAATATATTTCTTAGCGTTATCCCATGCGCCTCCTGCATTCGCCATAAATATTGCTAAGGCGAATCCGGTTACAAGCGCACCCGCTAGTAGTCCACCTAAAGCATCTATGTCAATAAATCCGACAACTAAAGGTACGACAACAGCTAGGGAGCCGGGGATAATCATTTCTTTGAGTGAAGCTTCTGTTGAGATTGCAACGCATCTAGCTGAGTCAGGGGTTACCCCTTCCTTTCCTTCCCGCAGCCCTGGAACCTCACGGAATTGACGTCGAACCTCCTCGATCATTGCCGTTGCAGCACGACCAACCGCATCAATTGTTAGTGCAGCAAATAGGAAAGGAAGGCCGGCGCCTAAGAATAACCCAATGAAGACATCAACTTCGCCTACGTTTAGTGTCAACGATCCACCGGCTTGCTGGACTGCTAGTTCGAAGCTTTTGAATAAGGCAAGCGCTGTGAGAGCAGCAGAGCCAACAGCAAAACCTTTTGCAATCGCTGCTGTTGTGTTTCCGAGGGAGTCTAAAGCGTCGGTGACTTCTCGAACTGATGGATCAAGTTCAGCCATCTCGGCTATCCCTCCAGCGTTGTCGGCAATTGGACCATATGCGTCCACTGATACAACTGCTCCAGTGGTGGCTAACATTCCTATAGCTGCGACTGCTATACCGTATATTCCATTGCCTAGGGTTTCTTCTCCTCCCCAATAAGCTATGCCGATACCTGCTAGTACTAAAATTACGGAGGCTGCGACGGAAACCATGCCCGCACTTATTCCACTTAGAACGGTCGTTGCTGGTCCGGTTTCAGATTGAGCAGCAATCTTCTTGACTGGAGCAAAGTGATCAGAGGTATAGAATTCAGCTGTCTTTCCAAGTGCCCATCCAACAATGAGTCCGCCAATAACTGAAATAGCTAAACCGATCGGATTTCCTGTCGCAGAATCAAATATCCAATAGGACATTCCTATAGTCCCAATAATTGTAAGACCCATAGCCACATTGGTGCCTCTATGCAACGCATGGCTTAGAGCTTTGGAATCAGTTGAGTCACCGCCTTTAACAAGGAAGGAGCCAAGGATAGAAGCAACCATTCCAACTAAAGCGATCGCCATCGGAAACATCAGCTGCCCTAGAACATTGACCCCATCAAAATCTGTTAGGGTTGCCTCTGTTGCTGTTGCACCTACTGCGAATGCAGTTAACGCAACAGGGGCAATAATTGATCCAGCATAAGATTCAAAGAGGTCAGCGCCCATTCCAGCAACATCACCTACGTTGTCGCCAACATTGTCAGCAATTGTGGCAGGATTACGTGGGTCGTCCTCAGGAATTCCGGCTTCTACTTTCCCTACAAGATCCGCTCCTACGTCCGCAGCTTTGGTATAGATACCTCCACCAACTCGAGAGAAGAGGGCAATTGATGATGCCCCCAACCCGTAGGCTGTAACAATTTCAAAGGCGTCGTCTACTTCGAGCCAGGTAACGAATAAGAGGTACACGAACATCAGCCCAAGAAGAGCCAATCCCGCTACTGAAAAGCCCATTACGGCTCCACCTCTGTATGCAACAGGTAAAGCTTTCGCAGGGCCCTCTTTGGCAGCTTCAGTTGTTCGTGCATTGGCCATAGTGGCTACAGTCATGCCGATATAGCCCGCCGAAGCAGATAGTATCGCCCCGATGATATAAGCAACAGAAGCAAGAGGTGCAATAACAATTGCCAATAGAATCACCATTGCGATGACGAAAAATGAAACCCAGGTATATTCCTGTCTAAGGAAAGCCTTGGCTCCCTTTTGGATTTCCGTCATCAGGAAGACCATTCGGTCATTTCCTGCAGGTGCTGCCTTAACTGTTGTAAAAAAGTATGATGCCAATGCCAATGCGGCAAGGGCGCTTATTAAAGCTAGGTAGGGGATTGATTCCAATGTTGCTCCTCTTAACTGGGTAAAAAAATTTCTTTATTCTCTTACAAGTACAATCCGGAAGTCTATATGGAAGCGGAAGCTTTGGTAAGTATTTCAGGTAATTTGTATCGAAAGAGATATATTTTTTTGAAGTATCTATGATTTCTAGCTAGAAAACTGTTACCAAATAGGAGTGAATATAGTTGTAATCGGGGCTGGGGAAGTAGGTGCATACATAACGCGCCTACTTACTGATCCCAAGCACCAAACGCAAAATATGAATGTTTCAGTCATTGACCCTGATGATGGCCGTATTAAAGAACTGGATGGCGTTTTGGATGCAACCATGGTTAAAGGTAGCGGAAGCCATCCAGAAGTGCTTGAAATGGCGGGTATTGATGAGGCAGATCTTCTAGTAGCAGTCTCGTCAAATGATGAGGTGAACCTATTAGCTAATCTTTACGCTCGAAACAGGGGAGTAGAGAAATCAATAATTCGAATAGAAGCTAACGAAATCAAAGCATCTGCTAAATCAGAGCCCTGGTTCCTGGGGGGTGAAAGACCTGACCTTATTTTTGATCCTGATGAGGATACTGCACGTGAGATATCAGAACTACTGGATTCTTGGGGTGCAGATGAAATCGCAACTTTGGGTGATGGTCAAGTGGTAGTTATTGGGGTAACAGTTACTGCTGAAGCCGATTTCTGTGGGAAGACTCTCTCTCAAATAGGGGCTGAATACGAACCCGATTGGAGTTTCCTGGTAGCGGCTCTCCGTCGCGAAGGGGAAGCTAAGATTCCGCGTTCTGAAGAAACCCTTCAAATGGGAGATCATATATGGCTTGTGATCAAGAGAAGCGAAAAGAGCAAAGTACTTGAAACTCTGGGATTTAAACGGAAAAAAAATAAACGAATTCTTCTCCTCGGCGGTGGTCGGACAGGAGAGTTTTTGGCGAGAAGACTCGTAAATATGAAATTCCGAGAAGTTACTTTAGTGGAATCTGACCCGATCAGAGCAGAGGAATTAGCAGAGAAACTTGATGGAGTAGATATAAGAAAAGGCGATATCACCGATGCGCAGTTTATTTCTGAAATTGATGCTGGCAAATATGACGCCGCTGTGGCACTCACTGGTAAAGATGAAGCTAACGTTCTTTCCTGTATGTACGCGAAATCTTTAGGTACTGATCGGACTATAGCCATCCTTCACAAGCTGAAACTGATGGACGTGCTTGATTTCGCAGATGTTGATTCAACGCTCTCACCAGTAACAGCAAGCGCAAATCGCGTTCTTAGATATGTTCATGATGTAAAAGATGTGGCAACATTCTTGGGTGTTGATCAGGATTTTGAAGTAGTTGAGCTTAAGGTTGGTGCGAAAAGCAGGGCTGTGGAGAAGAAAGTGAGACAGCTTAAGTTGCCAAGAGATGTACTGATAGGGGCTTTTATTCGAAATGATGAACCCTCGATCGTGAGAGGGTCAACTCAACTGCATGCTGATGACACTGTTCTGCTCATAGCTCCTCCCGAGCAGGTTGATGTTATAAGAAAAGACTATTTTATTTCAGAGCCTTCCAAAGATTAGTTTTCTGTGTCATTCAGTTTCCCGATGCGAACAGCCACGCTAAAATTTAATCAGATGCGCAACTTCAAAAATTCCAATGGGTTGCTAAGCAGCTACGGTTCTATGCTTTATGCATCTATGACGCTTGGCGCTATTTCAATCGTCGCAGGTTTCGCGGACTATCCCTCTGGTGCTGGTGGAAGGGTTTCGTTGGTCTTGCTCATTTCAGGATTATCCTTATCGCTATTCTCTGTATTCAATTTAAAAAATTTAAAGAACATTGAACTTAATAAGCCATCGGAAGTCTTTTCTTTTAGCTTCTATTTTATTTTAATTTTCATAGCCTTTCAGTCAGCACTGCTATTAGCTTCCGGTGTAGTTGACACAATTGATGTAGCCATTCTTGAATCGGCATCTGGAATAACTACAACAGCAATTTCTACCCTTAACCCAGAAACTTTGCCTACATCAATTAAGCTATCCAGATCATTAACACAATGGGTAGGAGGGTTAGGCGCCCTATTCTATGTTTTTGTAGCCACTCCAATAAGTTCGAGCGGGGATAACCCGTCTGCAGCCTACGCGCCCAAAATATTCTCGCGAAAGCCATTAAAACGTATGCAGGAAATCAGTATTCTTTATATCGGTCTTACGATATGCGTATTCGCTGCTCTAAATGTTGCAGGAATGGGATTATTTGATTCCTTTGCGCACTCGTTAACTACTTCCTCTACGGGGGGGTTCAGCACGAAGGTATCGTCGATATCATCTTTCCAGTCAGGGCCTATTGAGTGGGTGTTGATATGCGCAATGTTTCTAGGTGGCCTTAATTTAGGGATCATTTGGTGGATTGGTAGAAAAAAACTACAAAGTATTAAATCAAATAATGAATTGCGGCTCTATTTAGTGATGTTCTTCGGTGGGGCCGCTCTATTTTGGTTAAAAGGAGACTTTGTAGGTCCCTTCGACTATCAAGTCCGAGATGCGTTCTTCAAGGTCTCATCACTACTAAGCACAACTGGCTATACCAATACGGGTTGGGAATTCTCTTCGGGGATTAGCGCTATTGCGTTATTGCTTCTTGCGACAGGTGGAATGGCTGGGTCACCAGGTAGCGGCTTTGGGGTTCATAGGCTCATTGAATTAATTAAATATTTGCGTAGAGAGCTGACGCGAAAATATAACAGACAAGCAATTAGAAAAATCAAAGTCAGTGGTGAAGTAGTAAATGAGCGAGAGCTTGACAAGCTTCAGGGTTACACAGCCATCTTCATATTTATCATTGCTACCGGCTCATTTCTACTTTCGCTGGATAGCGAGTCGCTACAAATTGAAGATTCAATTGCTGTTTCATTATCAGCATTCGTGACTGCGGGACCTCCGATTACTGAAGCTGGTTTGACGAATGAGTATGGGATTCTAGGAAATTCCACTCTTAGTGTTTTGATGGTAGTGGGCAGACTTTCAATACTTCCTGCTGCGTATATGGTTTTAAAATTATCACAAACAATTAAATTAAATTTCCGCGGACTGCTCCCTAACGAAGGGCCAAGTGATGAAATTCTCTAGACGGTTCTTTCTTGAAGGACTATTTGAGTCTGCAACAATAAACATAATCGGGCTAACCCTCCTTTTTCTCACGCCAGGGTTGGTAATTTCTGGGTTAATCGAGTGGGTATCTTCTGATTCGCACCATGAATTTTCCCTGTTTGCTACCGCTGCGATTGCTGCAGTATTAGGTTTATTTCTCAGGGCAGTCACATCAATTGCAGATGATTCAATGGATAGGCCTAAAGCTATTTACTCAGTAGTTGCGTGGAGTTGGGTCGGGTGTGTTTTAGTTGGAATGCTCCCGTACCTTTTCGCTGGCGTTTTTCCTTGGTCTAGAATTGACGGTGCTTTATTTGAGACAATTTCTGGATTTACCACCACTGGATCAACAGTCCTCCAAGATATTGAAGCTAGTAGTAGGGGTATTTTATTTTGGCGTCAACTTACGCAATGGTACGGAGGTATGGGCATCATTGTGCTTGCAGTTACTGTCTTGCCAAGTTTAGGAGTAGGTGGACTTCAGTTAATGACTGCGGAGTCTCCGGGTCACGAATCGGATAAGTTGCGCGCACGCTCTATTGATACAGCTAAATCACTTTGGATTGTGTATTTCGGAGTGACGATAACCATTGCATTGCTCCTTTGGGCTACCCCTGATGTGGGCCTGTATGATGCTGTAGCTCACGGTCTTTCAACAGCAGCTAGCGGAGGATTCTCAACAAAGAATAGCTCGATAGGAAGCTTTGATTCTTATCTCGTTGAGTTAATTATTATATTTGGAATGTTTATCGGAGCGATGAACTACAACCTGCAATATAAATTTTGGAAGAATAAGGGTGATTTTCGTGTTTTCACTCGCTCTTCAGAATGGAAGCTGTACGTCAGGATCACTTTCTTGTTTATCGCAGTGATATTTCTCATGAATTGGTTAATGGATTCGGTTGAAGTGGGTACAGCTTTCAGAGATTCTTTATTTAACGTAGTTACCCTTGCAAGTAGTACAGGGTTTGGGAATGTTCGACCAGATGGAATAGGCAACTTTGTTTTATGGGGCACAGCAAGTCAATTGTTACTTCTATTCCTAATGACAGTTGGAGGTACTTTTGGCTCCACAGCTGGAGGAATGAAAATTTTCCGGATGCAAATCGGCTTCAAGGCTCTCTCAAGAGAGTTGAAATTGATTCGGAGACCGAGTGGAGAATACCCAATAAAGGTCGGCAAGGAAAAGATTGAAGAAAAGGTTGTGGCCTCAATACTAGGCTTTATTGCCCTATTTATTTCCTTGGTTATTATTGGGACTGTTTCATTGACGTTCTTTTTCAACGAAGATTTAGTAACGGCTCTCAGCGGATCAATTTCGGCAATGAGTAACATGGGGCCGGCTTTAGGCGAAGCTGGTCCCACATCGAATTTTCTAGAATTTGAAAGAGGCAGCCGCTCAATCATTGCTATCTTGATGATTATTGGGCGGCTCGAGATCTACGCTGTACTTCTCATGTTTCTATCTCTTGTGGACAGGTTGAAAATTAGATAATCAGCTTCCCAAAAAATTAAACAAAAAGTCTTCAAGATACGCGACGTCGCTTATGCCACATAACTCCCTTGTGGAGTGCATAGATAATTGTGGTATGCCAAGATCTATTGTGCTGATGCCTAAATTCGCAGAGCTGATAGGCCCGATGGTCGACCCACAGGCAAGGTCACTTCTATTGTTGAATAGTTGATAGGGGATATTGTTGCTTTCGCAGATCCTCTGCGCAGTTGCCTGCCCGATTGCAGTCGTTGCATACCGCTCGTTGCTATTCCGTTTAATAGCTATCCCAGCGTTCATTCTGATTTCGTGGTCTAAATCATGTTTTTCAAGATAATTCGGATGAGTGGCATGGGCGCCATCTGCAGAGACTAGTATCGAATTAGCCATAGCCTCTGAGTAGTCTTTGCCTTTAAAGATGCGTTGAATTAATAACGGTAATAGATTGCCAGCTGCGCCCGCTGCAGAAGTACTACCAACCTCCTCATGATTAAATAGGCAGAGTATGGGCACTCTTTTAGATCGTCCATCAGAGACACTCTTGATGAACGAAGATAAAGAAGCGTAACAAGAGGTGAGGTTATCAATCCGAGCTGAAGCTACCCATTGTCTGTCAGCGCCCACATAGCTCGCCTTCTGAAGATCGTGGAGCATCAAATCCCACGATTGGATACTTTGACGGTCGATTCCAGATTCAGCTGAAATAAAATCAATAAGATCCGTAGTGTCGGAAGAAGTGTCATTCCAAATGGGACGAAGGTGTTGTTGGGGATTAAGGATCAGGCCATTCTCGTTGACAGATCTATTTAAATGGATGGCAAGTTGGGGGATTTTCGCAAGGGGTTCATTGATCTGCACCAAGTTTTCTTTGATATCACCATTTGGTGAAAGTGTGATGAGCCGACCAGAGATTCCTAGATCTCTATCAAGCCAACTATTCAGCAAGGCGCCACCGTACACTTCAACACCAAACTGAGACAAGCCAACTTGATGCCCCTTCAAGATAGGTTTTAAACGAAGATTCGGGCTATCGGTATGCGCTGATACGATAGCTAGCCCATTCGTTGCTTCCTCCGACTCCTTAAAGTACCATGCAGCGATACTCCCATCACGCTCAATAAAATAACCTCCTGTTGATAGCTCCCATGGCGCCTGCTCATCTAATTGAGTAAAGTTGACTTCAAGTAGATGTTCTCGCACGTTCTTAACAGCGTGGTAGGGAGAGGTCGAAGTGTCCAGAAATTTGAACAATTCGTTGTGGTTCTCTTGTAACGTATTCACCTAAACAGCATGCCTTTATTATGTGCCAACCGCTACTTAAGTGTCTTGACTAGTTAAAACTTCGTAAGAATTGATAAACTATCATTAGCTGGGTCAACGTCGCCTCACGCTGTCCTAGTCGTACAGCATCTAAGGAAACGTGTGAAAAGTAATATCAATCCAGATTTGCCTATAGAACAAGGCTTATATAACCCTGCGTTTGAGCATGACTCCTGCGGCGTTAACTTCATTGCGGATTTAAAGGGACGCGCCAGTCACGAAATAGTATCCTCTGGAATTGCTGCCCTATGCCAGTTGCAGCATCGAGGTGCATTAGGGGCGGAGAAAAACACTGGAGATGGTGCTGGAATCCTCATACAGATTCCCGATAGGTTCCTGAGAGAAATCGTCGATTTTGAACTTCCGCCAATGGGGCAGTATGCAACGGGCATAGCGTTTATGCCACAAGATGATAATAAATGTGACTCGGCAATAAATCAGACAGAAATAATAGCAACAAGTTTAAATTTAGATGTACTGGGTTGGCGCGAAGTCCCAGTTGACAGCTCTTTCCTAGGGAGTGGTGCACTCGGAACAATGCCTAAGTTCTTGCAACTATTCGTTTCAGCTACTTCTACGGATGGAGATTTAATTGGTGGGATAGCGCTTGACAGGCGTGCATACGTCCTTCGCAAACGCTGCGAAAACGAAATCGTATTTGAGCATATAGACGTAGCTACCCAAGGGATGGGCGGAATGTCTAAAACACATCAAGGCGTATACTTCCCAAGTCTCTCTTCCAGAACTTTTGTCTACAAGGGAATGCTAACAACCCCGCAGCTAGGGGATTTCTACCGAGATCTTAAAGACCCCAGAGTAGAAAGCGCACTAGCATTGGTGCACTCAAGATTCTCCACGAACACTTTTCCGTCATGGCCGCTCGCTCATCCTTATAGGTTTGTCGCTCACAATGGAGAGATTAACACAGTTCAGGGTAATAGAAACTGGATGCGTGCACGAGAAGCTTTAATGCAATCAGATCTTCTGGAAGCTGAGCTAGAAAGCTTATTTCCAATTTGTACTCCCGGCGCATCTGACACTGCCGCTTTTGACGAATGTTTAGAGCTATTAGTGCTAGCTGGCTATTCTTTGCAAGAAGCAGTGCTAATGATGATTCCCGAGCCTTGGGAAAATCATGAAAGCATGGATCAGTCATTAAAAGATTTCTATAAATACCAGTCTGCACGGATGGAACCATGGGACGGGCCTGCATCAATAATATTCACTGACGGCACAGTAGTTGGCGCTGTATTAGATCGAAATGGACTTCGTCCATCAAGGTATTGGGTCACAAATGATGATCTCGTAATCATGGCGTCTGAAGTTGGAGTAGTTGACGTAGCCCCTGAAAATATCATTGAAAAGGGACGATTACAGCCTGGAAAGATGTTCTTCATCGATACAACTGAAGGAAGGATCGTAAGGGACGAAGAGATAAAATCAAAGCTAGTCTCTCAACGCCCCTACGGATCATGGCTCAAAGAAAACCAAGTAGATTTGAGTGAACTACCCGAACGACATGTACCAAGACCTGAAGATAGTACCCTGCTCACACGACAGAAACTATTTGGTTATACAAATGAAGAAATAAAGCTCTTGCTATCTCCGATGTATCAGTTTGGTAAAGAAGCCATTGGTTCAATGGGTACAGACACTCCTGTAGCAGTGCTTTCTAGTAGACCGAGGCTTCTCTATGATTACTTTCAGCAGTTATTTGCTCAAGTAACTAATCCACCTTTAGACGCAATCAGGGAAGAAATAGTCACATCTACTTGTGGGTGGTTGGGGCCGGAAAGAAATCTGCTAGATCCTACACCAAAATCTGCTCGTCGAATATTCATAGATCATCCGGTGCTTCTAAATAGTGAACTTATGAATATATTAGATATAGATGGTGAAATCAGCGGGCAGGATGGCCTGGAAGATTTTAAAACACAGATCATCCCCTGTGTATATCCGGTAGATGAAGGTGGAAGCGGTTTGCGGGCCGGTATTGAGAATATTCGCGCATTCGCTACACAAGCCATAGAAGACGGTAAGAATCTATTAGTACTTTCGGACAGGGGAGCAAGTGCTAGTCATGCACCCATTCCAGCCCTCTTAGCCACAGCTGCCGTTCACCACCATTTAGTGAGGCAAAAGTCGCGTTCTCAAGTCAGCTTGATAATAGAGACTGGTGAAATGCGCGAAGTTCACCATCTTTGTCTTTTGCTTGGATATGGAGCAAACGCAGTAAACCCTTATCTTGCTTTTGAAACGATCACCGATCTTGTGCAACATCAAAAGCAAGAGGTCGATCAAAGATTAACGATTGAAAGGGCCCATCTAAATTATGTAAAGGCGTGCGATAAAGGCGTTCTTAAAGTTATGTCAAAGATGGGGATTTCAACGGTTCGTAGCTACGTTGGATCACAAATTTTTGAATCAATAGGTTTGGGACAATCACTTATTATCGATGCTTTCCCAGGGACCATGAGTAGGTTAGGCGGGGTCGGGTATGCACAGTTGGCGGAAGAAGTTAGATTACGGCATCAAATTGCCTTTCCAAAAGTCCCTTCCCATAGAGCTCACCGAGACTTAATTGCAGGTGGGGAATATCAGTGGCGACGCGAAGGGGAATTTCACTTATTCAATCCTGAAACTATCTTTAAATTGCAGCATGCGACACAAGAGAAGCGATATGACATTTTTAAAGAATATACAAAACGTGTTGATGAACAAGCCAGAGATCTAGCAACTCTTCGAGGATTATTTAGATTTAGGTCTGGAGTTAAGGACTCTATATCTATTGATGAAGTTGAACCTGCAAGTGAAATAATGAAAACATTTTCTACTGGAGCTATGTCCTATGGGTCAATCTCCGCAGAAGCTCACGAGACTTTAGCAATAGCAATGAATCGAATAGGTGCTAAGTCAAATACTGGAGAGGGTGGTGAGGACTCTAAGAGATATACACCAGATGAGAATGGAGACCTGCGTCGCTCAGCTATCAAACAAGCAGCTTCTGGAAGGTTTGGAGTAACAAGCGAGTATTTGGTAAATGCTGACGATATTCAAATAAAAATGGCTCAAGGAGCTAAACCGGGTGAGGGTGGACAGTTACCGGGTCATAAAGTTTGGCCATGGATCGCTGAAGTTCGCCATTCGACACCAGGAGTTGATTTGATCTCACCTCCACCACATCACGACATATATTCGATTGAAGATTTAGCTCAGTTGATACACGATCTTAAAAATGCAAACCCAGAAGCTAGAGTTCACGTTAAGTTAGTCTCTGAGCTCGGAGTAGGAACTGTTGCGGCAGGAGTTTCAAAGGCTCATGCAGACGTGGTACTGATATCAGGTCACGATGGAGGAACAGGGGCATCGCCACTTACCTCTATCAAGCATGCTGGAACACCGTGGGAACTCGGTCTCGCTGAGACTCAGCAAACTTTATTGTTGAATAATTTACGTGATCGAATTGTTGTTCAATGTGACGGCCAGTTAAAAACAGGCAGAGACGTAATGATCGCTGCATTATTAGGGGCGGAAGAATTCGGATTTGCAACAGCTCCACTTGTTGTAATGGGTTGTGTGATGATGCGAGTTTGCCATCTGGATACATGTCCAGTTGGCATTGCTACTCAAAATCCCGAACTGAGAGAAAAATTCTCAGGACAGGCTGATCATGTAGTGAATTTCATGGAATTTGTCGCAGAAGAAGTGAGAGAGATTCTAGCTGCATTGGGTTTTAAAACACTCAAAGAGGCAGTTGGAAGGGCCGAATGTCTAGATGTCACAGATGGTATTGAGCACTGGAAAGCGGAAGGACTTGACCTTTCTCCAATTCTTTATCAACCACCATTAAGTTCTGATGCGGTTCGCTATTGCAATGGAGAACAGGAGCATGGCTTGGATCAGGCTCTAGATCAAACATTAATACAACTTTCTGAAGGAGCTTTAAGGCATGGGGACAAGATCAACTTGGAGCTTCCTATCCGCAATGTAAATCGCACCGTGGGAACAATGCTTGGATATCACTTGACAAAGAAGTGGGGCGGTGAGGGATTGCCAGATGACACGATACAGATTAAATTCAGCGGTTCAGCTGGTAATAGCTTTGCAGCATTTGTGCCATCTGGGATAACTCTGCGCCTAGAGGGTGATGCTAACGATTACGTAGGAAAAGGGTTAAGTGGAGGGCGAGTAATTTTGTATCCTTCAGTTAAATCAACTTTCAAGCCCGAAGATAATGTGATAGCAGGAAACGTTCTTTTATACGGTGCAACTTCGGGCCAAATGTTTATTCGAGGGCAAGTTGGTGAGCGCTTTGCCGTAAGAAATTCAGGAGCTACAGCAGTAGTTGAGGGTATCGGAGACCACGGTTGCGAGTATATGACCGGTGGAAAAGTTATTGTTTTGGGTTCAACAGGACGAAACTTTGCTGCTGGAATGTCCGGAGGGGTTGCATATGTGTTCGATCCGGAGGGCAGTTTCCCAGCAAAGGTGAATTCAGAACTCGTCGATCTTGAAAATTTAGATGAGAACGATGTCTCGTTCATAAGGGAGACGTTAGCCATGCATAATCTTGAAACAGGTTCTCTAGTCGCTAAAGAAATAATCGATTCTTGGCCAAGGGCAAGCTCTAGCTTCGTTAAAGTTATGCCCAGACACTATAAACAAGTGCTAGCAGCGATGGCTGATGCAGAACAATCAGGTACAGATGTAACTGCAGCGGTTATGTCAGTAACCACGAGCGAAGGAAAATAGATGGGGGACCCCAGAGGATTTATCCGCCATGGAAGAGAAATGCCTAAACGTCGGCCAGTTCCGGTTCGTCTGCGTGACTGGAAAGAGGTTTATGAACCCTTCAGCATGGAGGCGATACAAAAGCAAGCCTCGAGATGCATGGATTGCGGTATACCTTTTTGCAACAATGGTTGCCCGTTGGGGAATCTCATACCAGATTGGAACGATTTGGTATATAAAAATAATTGGCGAGAAGCTATTGATGCCCTACATGCAACAAATAATTTTCCCGAATTCACAGGGCGTTTATGCCCAGCACCATGTGAAGCCGCTTGTGTTCTGGGAATTCACGAAGACCCTGTGACTATTAAGCAAGTGGAAGTTGAAATCGTCGAAAGAGCTTGGAACGAGGGTTGGATAAAACCCGTTCTGGCTCATAAACGGACCGGCAAAAGTATCGCCGTCGTGGGCTCAGGTCCCGCTGGATTGGCTGCGGCTCAGCAGTTATCACGGTCTGGTCATGATGTCACCGTTATAGAGAAAAGTGACAGAATCGGGGGCCTACTGCGTTATGGAATACCTGAATTCAAAATGGAAAAGCAGTACATAGATCGACGGGTAAGACAAATGGAAGCTGAGGGAACTAAATTTCTTACTAACGTAAACGTTGGTATAGATATCAGCTATGAAGAACTTCAGTCTGACCACGATGCAGTTATTTTGGCCATAGGCTCAACCAATTGGAGAGATCTTCCAATACCAGGTCGAGACTTTGAAGGAATTTACCAAGCTATGGAGTTCCTCGAGCCAGCTAATCGAGTTCAAGAAGGCGATTACGATGATCACCCTTTCTCGGCTCTCGGCAAGGACGTGATCATAATAGGGGGTGGAGACACTGGGGCTGATTGCCTAGGAACCGTTCACCGCCATGGGGCTGCCTCTGTCAAGCAATTTGAGATTATGCCAAAACCTCCCGAAGGTAGAGACTACAGCACGCCTTGGCCAACATGGCCTTTGATGATGCGAACATCGTCTGCACATGAAGAGGGTGGAGAGAGAATATATTCAATTAATACAACTCAATTCCTTGGGGAGAACGGGGCGGTGACAGGACTGGAAACAGTTCAAGTTAAAAGTGAAAATATTGACGGAAGATTAGAGTTCGTAGAAATTCCAGATAGCACGGAAATTCATAAGGCTAATCTGGTGTGCCTTGCTATGGGCTTTGTTGGACCTGAAGCATCTCCACTGGTATCGGAATTACAGGTAGAATTAGACGCAAGAGGAAATATTGCCAGAGATGCCAATTGGATGACCAATGTTGACGGGCTATTCGTGGCAGGCGATGCAGGTAGGGGTCAAAGCCTTATCGTGTGGGCTATAGCTGAAGGGAGATCTTGCGCCTCAGCAGTTGACAATTGGCTGCAAGGAGTGTCTCAACTCCCTAGCCCTGTCACACCCAGTCTTCAACAGCTTCGGTAACTATTACCACTGGGGCTCTGCATCGATAAACTTCAATGCTGTTTCCATGAATGTGAAATTCTTTGGAGTGGCAAAGTGGTCAACTCCCTTTAATTCTAAATATGTTGCGTTTGGCAGAAACTCCAGGAGTTTTGAAGCTGGAGCTGCAAAATCATTCTCTCCAATTACTACCAAAACAGGACATTCAATTTCTTTTAATGCGTCCTCTTCAAGTGGTGCCTGACGAGACCTGATGAGTTCTTGGATCGCCAATCTGTTAATATCGGCGGCTTCTGACAATTGATTAAAGTAACGTGATTCGGGGTTGTTGGGATTAGGGTTTCCGGCAATTCCTTCACGAATGTTTTTGTGCCTGGTGTTATCTGTTGAGAAAAGGTTGTCTCCGATTCCAGATAGTACGAGCTTACGAAATATGGTAGGTTTCCTGCTCGCTATTGTGAGAAGTATCCTTGCGCCTAGTGAGAAACCAACGGCATCTATAGGGGGAGTGGTAATGGAGTTGAGAACAGAGTCATAACACTTCTCGTAGGTCATTTGATCTGTATTATTATAACTAGTGCCATGTCCGGGAAGATCTACAACAATTGATTGCCTATTAGCATCTTGTACTAGATCCAGCCAGCCGTTCTCACCCCAGGTTCGTGATCCTGATGTTGCCAAGCCATGCAAAAATAAAATTTGTGGGAGGATATTCATAGTCTGATATTAATAACATTAGCAGATCGAAAAACACATTAGCCCCGAGTGATTTCTACTAGAGAAACCCCACGGGGCTGTGCAGTTTAACGTTTCCAAAGTCATCCCCTGAAGGACTTCTAAGGTTTGATCCGAACCTTTCGGTCTTTTGTCAAATTCCTGCAACTCGAGAGTTGTGGTTTTTTTGACGCTTAATACCTTTCGGTATTAAGTCGGATCCATCAGCCTGAGCCGATGGCGGTCTGGTTGGTTCTCCTAAGATCTCCTCCCAGTGATTGCCCTTTCGGGTAATCCCGTTAAACCTGTTCCGATGGCTGTCACATTTTCTTAGCCGTACCTTCCCGGATATCGATGCTGCCACCGCTTCCGATTAGATTTTGCTAATTCATTGTGCCGTTGTCATCGGCGTACAGACACACTTACATGTTTTTTGTATATGGTCAAGTGAATATTAGAAATCCTCAACATATCCACAAATAAAATCCCAAAATCCACACTCTGGTGTTGTAACCCACATGTTTTCCACAGGATTTAATGTCCTGGTTTAAGAGGACGCAAATATCATTTTTGTATTTTTTCGGGATTTGAATTCAATTCCCTTTATAAATGGGTCATGAAGAACATTGACGGCTGTTCAACACTTCATGCTTCATGTGGTGATGAAAAAATCTTGAGTTAATCCAAGATCGCAGCCACAAAGGCATAGTGAAATGGGCTAAATTCTGTCAATCCAAATTCCTCTATCTAGGTATACAGTTTTTAATACCGATAAATTATCAGTCATTATTCCGTCAACTCCGATGTCCAAGAGGTATTCAATTTCTTGTGGATCGTTAATGGTCCACGCATGAACGGCTTTGCCAAAGTCATGCGCCCTCTTCACAAATTCGCTAGTGATGAAAGGGACGCCTTTGACCTTTGATGGCACCTGTGCACAATCTCCAAATGGCGGCCTAAGAAGTGATTTTGTAAAGCGTGAAATTTGCAACTTAGAAATAGATTTCGGTCCCATACCCGTGCATAACTCAGGGCCAATTAATTTCGCAACCTGTTTTATTCTTTCGTCAGAAAATGAACCTACACATACTCTGTTCGTTGAATTTGTTCTGAGAATTATTTCCGCAAGTGGTTTCACAGCAGCGTCATGTTTGGGGTCAATATTAAACTTTGCATCAGGGAATTCTTCTAACAATTCAATGAGCAATGGAATCGGTTCAGTCCCATCAATTAAAGCGTGTGATAAATCCGATAAGTTAAATTCACTCACCTTTCCTCTGCTGTTAGTCACTCGATCTAGTTTGTCATCATGGAAAGCAACTAGTTGTCCGTCTTTGGTCGTATGTACATCAGTTTCCATGTATCGGAAACCCAGGTCATATGCGCCCTTGAACGCCCTTAAAGAATTTTCTGGAAAATCTAGTATCCCCCCTCTATGGGCAAAGGCAAGTGGAAAGTCAGATTGTAAGAAATCCTTGTTCGGCACATCTGAACGCTATCACAATGAAGGGTAAATTCGTTGAAATTTCCGGCAGTCAACACGGTTTGATCATGAAATCTATAGCGTATAAGTATGGAAAGACGCACAAAGATTATCGCAACTATTGGGCCAGCAAGTGACTCAGAATCTGAGTTAAGAAAAATTATAGATGCCGGTATGGATGTTGCCAGATTAGGGCTTGCTCATGGCACTTTAGATGAAGCTATTGAGCGATATAAGCGTATACGAAAAGTTTCTGCAGATTTATCAAAACGGGTTGGAATCCTTGTTGACTTACCAGGTCCAAAGATTCGGTCTGCAGCTTTCAGTGACGAAGGTGCTGAATTAGTTAAGGACTCTGAGATTTCAATCGTTCCCGGAAGCGCTGGATCAGATGCGAATGTAATTGAAGTCGAGTATGAGAATGTCCTGAATGACCTATTGCCAGGGGACGTAATCCCGTTTGGAGATGGGCAAGTAGTGGTTAGGGTCGATAACGTATCCGCTTCAGCTGCAACAGGAATTGTTACAAGCGGAGGACGTCTTCACGGTAGACCTGGGATACGAATTCCATCCGAAAGGTTAAGTTTACCTACTCCTACCGATAGTGATCTAAGGAAGCTTGACGCTTTCGTTGAGCTCGGTGTCGATATGGTCGCCGTTTCGTACGTACGTTCTGCTCATGACGTCCGTCGAGTTGGCACAGAACCTCACCCTCGTGGCCCCTTGGTAGTTGCAAAGATTGAGACCCGAGCAGCTGTGGAGAATCTTAAAGGAATAATAGAAGCCTCAGCAGGTATCATGGTTGCGAGAGGGGATCTCGGAACAGAGTTTGATCTTGCCGATCTTCCTCATTTGCAAAAGAAAATCATCGCTGAATGTATAGCTGGTGGTTTACCAGTAATTACTGCAACACAAATGCTCGACTCAATGATACAGAATTCCTCACCCACAAGAGCCGAAGCTTCGGATGTCGCAAATGCTGTTTTTGATGGAACTTCCGCTGTTATGCTCTCTGGCGAAACTGCTATTGGCGAGTATCCCGTTGAATCTGTTCAGACAATGTCTCGTATAGCCCAGCGTGCTGATGAGGCATTCGATTATGAGCGGTGGGCCGAGAGAGTAGCTCAACTGCGTCAAGACCCCAAGGATGAGGTTCCTGCTAATGGTTCAGCGGATATTACAGATGCGATGACTTTAGCCACGTGGCGCGCTGCGAACGAACTCGATTTGGCGGCGCTGCTATGCATCTCAGGATCGGGTTTCACTGTTCGATCCATGGCGCGTTTCCGCCCTAATGTACCGATATTGGGAATGACAATGGATGAGCGAACAGCTCAGCAGTTAACCTTGAGTTGGGGGGTTACTCCCTACAGAATTACTGCTGAACTCGGTTATGAAACACGGATTGAAAATGCAATCAGCGTTGCAATTGATGAAGGCCATGTGAAACCAAATGACTTAATTGGTGTACTTGCAGGCATAACAGGAGATTCTCCTGCAACAGATGTACTAAGAATTTTGAGAGTCCCCTGACCATTATGAACGAAGTAACATTCAACAAAGGAAAAATTCCGGAGACAAGATTGCCTGATGAGGATCCGTTATTTGAACAAGAGATCAAGAGAATACGAGTCAATCAATCTGCTGACATACGTTCTATGTTGTTAGCCCTCGCTTCTAAGAATCCAGAATCGATAGGTATCTGGTGTGTTTTAGGTATATCTTCGTCTGAAATGATGGAATCGTATTCATATTTCCGGGTAGCTTATCATCGCGGTCTTGACTCATTACGAAAAAATGGATGGCGCGGTTCAGGGTTCGTGCGCTGGGAACACGTAAGTAATCGGTATTTCTTGTTTGCTCTTAATCAATTGGCAGAGATATCAAATGAGATTGGTGACCATGCCGAGGCAGAACGATGCAGCCTTTTCCTCAGGCAACTTGAACCTGCTTGGGATCAGCTTCAAATTGATTCACTGTAAATGATTTTCTCTGGGATTGTTCTTAATGGCGGTTTGTCCTCTCGTATGGGTCGAGATAAAGGGGAAATCCTGCATAAAGGAAGACGACTTATTGATATTGCTGTTGAATCGCTCATTACAGCTGAAGCGAATGACATCGTGATAGTAGGTGGAGGTGAACAAATTACTTCGCTGAAAAAGGACATTCAATATTGTGAAGATCTGTACCCTAATCAAGGGCCCCTTGGCGGTGTAATAACCGGCTTGAGAAATGTTGAAAGCGATATAGCGGTTATTCTGGCATGTGACTATCTGGATATTGATAGTTCAGTAGTTCTTGAATGTATCTCTAAACTCAGTTCAAGAAGTATGGTCTTTCCGTTCTATAAGGGGAAAGAGCAGTATTTACTTTCTGCGATCCGAACTGAAAGTATTGAGGCTCTTGAGTCGCAATTTATGAAGGGCGTTAGATCAATGCACGAAGCATCAACACTTTTAGATTGCGAATCATATCAGTCTGCATATCCAGAGAAACTTCGAAGCGCAAATACGCCATCACAATTAAAAGGGGACTAGTCTAGATAACGCAGGTTTGTATAGGAGCATCTTGACAGAAATCGGTGAAATATCAATAGATGAACTCGCTAAATTAGATTTAGAAAATATCTGCCTCGTTGATGTACGTGAGGAATATGAATTCATAGAGATGCGAGTTCCAGGGGCTGAATTGTTGCCCTTGGCAGAAGTTCCTGAAAATATTAACAAGTTTCCCTTGGATAGGCCTGTCTATTTGATTTGTGCTTCTGGCAATCGATCCAAAGTGGCTGGAGACTTCTTATCGAAATTCGATATTGATGCTATTAACATCGCAGGCGGGACAAAAGACTGGGTTTCTTCAGGACGCGCGTATGATTTTGGAGATTCAGATTTGCCTCTGTACTAATATGAATTCTGACCTAATTGATGCTGAAGTTATTGATGATCAAGCTGGACTACTTTCTATTGTCAAAGAGCTTGGTAAAAGTGATATTTACGCCATTGACACTGAATTCCACAGGGAGAAGACCTACTTTGCAAAGCTGGCCCTAATTCAGTTGCGATGGAGTGATCGCTTGGTAATAATTGACCCACTGAATTTGGACTTAAGCGTATTATCAAAGATATTTCTTTCAAATTCAACTGCCGTCTTTCATGCCGGATCACAAGATCTGGAGGTTCTTCATCGAGCGACGGGGGCAGTTCCTACCAGTATTTTTGATACCCAAATCGCTGCTGGATTTCTTGGAATGCGAACACCATCACTAGCTTCACTTCACGAAAATTTGCTAGGACTGAAATTAACAAAGGGTGATAGGCTGACCGATTGGTTGCAACGTCCATTGACAGAAAGTCAACTTAGGTATGCTGCCTCCGATGTCAGGCATCTACTTGATTTGTACCAAGTGCTTACTCAACGACTGATAGAGCTCAAAAGGCATGAATGGGCTAAGGCGGAATTTGCAACATTTTTAGAGAAGCGACAGAAGTTGATCGATCCAAAAGATGCCTGGCAACGAATTAAAGAAGCCAAGCATCTCAATAAACAAGCTCGTGGAGTAGCCCAAGCCTTAGCTGAATGGCGAGAGTTAGCTGCCCAAAAGAACGATATCCCAAACCGCTACATTATGTCTGATTTAGCCTTGGTGGGGATTGCGCAACGAAAACCGACAAAGTTATCGGATTTAAAGAATATTCGTGGTTTCGATTCCGCCCAATACCAAAAAGAGAAGGGACAGCACCTTTTGAAGATTGTCGAAAAGGGTCTTAAGGCCGATCCAATTCCTAGCTTTAAAAATCGAAAGAAATCCTTGCCCCCTGATATGCGGCCGGCAGTTACCTTGCTTTCTGCTTGGCTTGCACAATTCGCAACTGATAAGAACATCGATCCTGCTTTATTAGGAAGCCGTTCTGATATTGAGGACCTTTTGCGAGGGGAAAGTACTTGTAGACTTAAGGAAGGGTGGCGACATCAAGAGATAGGCGAGCAGGTTGATAATTTATTGCAAGGAAAATGTTCGCTTTCATTTGATGATGGACGTTTAATCATTGAGAGTAGAGGAACTCTCCCTTAAAGCGCACAAAATGCATCATCACGACTAGAATATAAAAGATCATCCCCTTAGATACTTGGCTGTGTGGAGGAATCATGAAAAAGGGAAGACACCGAAGGTACGAAGAGGCTAGAGCCTTAAAACAACAAAACGACCAACTTGATGACCTATTTGAAGAAGATGAGGGCCCTTGTCTGGAATGTGATGCATTACCTGGTCAGGATTGCAAAGATTGGTGTCTTGCTAGGTCAGAGTCTATTTAGAGCTAGCTTTCTTGTTTATCCATCTAAAGTTAAAGTTTCTTTATTCAGCAGCTACTGAAATACGCTTTTTTTGTGGGTTATATCCACGAAGTGATTTGTAGAGAGTGGTGCGCTGAATGAGCTCTCGACCCAATGGCTCACATAATTCTTCAAATTGGCTTCTACCTAACATTTGTCCATGCTTTGCTCCAGCTGCGCGAGATATATTCTCTCCATTTAATGTGCCACCAACATCATTTACTCCGGCTTGAAGCATCTGCTTCATGCCATCTAAACCTATCTTCACCCATGATGCCTGAATGTTGTCTATGTACCCATGGTAAACAATCCTTGCTATGGCATGCACGAGAAGATTTTCACGGAAAGTTGGTCCGCGACGGGCTCCTTTCCGAAGATAAATTGGTGAAGCCATGTGAACAAAGGGTAGGCCAACGAATTCAGTGAAACCTCCAGTCTCCCGCTGAAGCTCTCTTGTCCGGATAAAGTGACGCGCCCAGTGAGTTGGTTCCTCAACACTGCCGAACATCATTGTAACATTTGATCGTAAACCAATGTTATGGGCGGTTCTGTGAGCTTCTAACCATTCTTCCGTTGATATTTTATCCGGGCACAATACACTGCGGATTTCATCATCTAGGATTTCCGCTGCCGTTCCAGGCAGTGACCGAAGCCCGGCATCGTATGCTCTCTTCAAGTAGCTGCTTAAATCTTCGCCTAAACGTTTAGCGCCCTCCGTAACTTCTAGCGCCGTGAAACCGTGAATATGCAAATTGGGGAGTTCATCATGAATCGCTTGGCACATGTCAATGTAGTAATCGCCATCAAAATCAGGGTGAATTCCTCCTTGTAGGCAAACTTCTGTAGCTCCATTTGCATGGGCTTCCGCAGCGCGAGCGATAACTTCTTCTAACGAATGCAAATATGGTTTGCCTCGTAAATTCAGAGAAAGCGGACCTTTTGAGAAACCACAAAATTTACACTTGAAAGTGCATACGTTTGTGTAATTTATGTTGCAATTTGATACGTAAGTGACTGTATTCCCGTTAACAGTTTCTCGAAGAGAGTCTGCATAGCTCACAATTGTGTGAACCTGTCCGCCCCTAGCACTAAATAACTTCACTATCTGCTTTTCGTTAAGATCCCGCCCTGAGGCAACTTCGTCGAGGATTTCGTCAATCTCTTTGGAAGTTTTGGGTTTATCCAAAAGAAGGTTAGCTGGAGACGTTGAGGAGCCAGAGTACCATTGTGTTGAATCCTCTCCAACTTGGGCTACCTCAGCACCGTCATTCACGTTCGTAATGATTTCTATCTTCTCGGGAAATATCGAACCAGGATCATCTCTTCCTAGAAGTTCACTATCAGAACGATCCATGACGGGAAAATGCAATTTCTTATCAAGCCACTTTTCGGGTTCTCGGATGAACTCGGGGTAGACGGTTAATCTAGGGGCAAGAAAGTACCCGTTATTTTCAGAAATTGATCTCAAGCGTTCTAGTGATGGCCATGGTCTCTCGGGGTTCACAAAATCTGCGGTTACCGGTGATACACCACCCCAGTCATCAATCCCTGCCTTGAGGAGAATGGAGAAGTCATCGGACAGGTTGGGTGGGGCTTGAACGTGAATATCTTTAGGTAACAATATCCTAGCCAAAGCGATTGTTTCAAGGTAATCATTCTCCGGAGCCGGCTTCTTCTTATGCATTGTCGTTCCGGGTTTGGGAAGGAAGTTCTGAACAATGACTTCTTGAATGTGGCCGAACTGATTATGTAGATCAGCAATAGCTTTAATTGTCTGAATTCTATCTTCTCTAGATTCACCGATACCCACTAATAAGCCAGTTGTAAAAGGTATGGACAAATCGCCGGCATCTGTAAGTGTCTGAAGCCTTCGGATAGGATCCTTATCTGGGGCCCCTCTATGGCAGTCAAGATTTGCATTGAGCGATTCAATCATCATGCCTTGTGATGGGGATACTTCACGAAGCATTGACATTTCTTCTTTTGAAATCGCCCCAGCATTGGCATGTGGCAGAAGACCTGTCTCATCTAGAACTATCTGAGCCATCGCGTAAAGGTAGTGTATTGTGCTTTCATATCCATGTTCGTCTAGCCATTTCCGAGCGGCAGGGTAGCGTAACTCGGGCTTCTCTCCCAAAGTGAAAAGTGCTTCATGGCAACCAGCCACCGCACCCTGGAACGCAATTTCTATTACTTCGTCTGGTGAAAGGTAGGGTGCTTGAACTCTTGCCGGAGGTTGAGCAAAGGTGCAGTATCCACATTTATCTCTACAGAGATGTGTTAGTGGTATGAAAACTTTTGGTGAGTAGGTAACTCTTGATCCAAAATTATTGTCACGAATACTTTGCGCTTCAGACATTAAGCTTGCAAGTGAAGAAGTGGATAAAGTGTTCATCTAGTTGCCTTGAGGATCGATTCTTCTGAAGGTCGACTGGCTATTTCATTTGGATTTACCTGGACATCGCAACGTGGGCATAAAGTTATCTGTGTTAATGCCGTACCGCACTTTGCGTGGGTGAGAATCGTAGGCGGATTACCGTCTGCGTACCATTTATCTCCCCAATGCATCAGTGCAATGAGTGACGGTGAAAGATCCTTCCCTTTCTCAGTGAGGTAGTAGTCATTGCGTATAGGATTGCTTTGATATGGGCGTTGGAGAATAATTCCTGCAGCATCAAGTTTGCTTAATCGGTCGCTTAGAATGTTCTTTGCGATACCGAGATCTTGTCGAAGTTGTTCAAACCGTCTCACCCCTCTGAAGAGGTCTCGCAGTATTAGAATAGTCCATCTGTCCCCAATCACGGACAAAGTTGAATCAATTGAACATGGTTGGGATTTATCGTGCACAATGCGATGTTAGCAGGTAGGTTTCAAATTGCAACTTACTCTGTGAGAGTACGTCCTTTTGCAGTGAGTGTTTCAAGTAGGTTTTCAAAGGAGTTTTCAAAGGCTTCCACACCTTGTAATTCAAGTAAATTCGCTACTTCATCTAAATTGATACCGAGTTCCTGAACGTCGCTAATAACTCGATCCGCGACATCGAAGTCAATATCTATGGTTCTTCTTAAGGTTCCATGGTCAACGAAAGCTTTGAGAGTTGCATCTGGAAGGGTGTTAACCGTATTGGGGCCGATTAAAGAATCAACGTAGAGAGTGTCTGGGTATTGAGGATCTTTAGTTGAGGTAGATGCCCAGAGTGGTCTCTGGAGTCTGGCGCCTCGCTTTTCTAGTGCTTTCCAACGGTCACTTCCAAAAGCTTTAAGAAAGGATCTATAGGCTAATTGCCCCTGAGCAACAGCGGTCTTTCCCTTTAGGGCGGTAGCCGTGTCGCTTCCGATGCTTTCTAAACGTTTGTCCACTTCTGAATCAGTTCTTGAAATGAAGAAAGAAGCGACAGACGAAACATCTGATAGATCACCTTCTCTTTCCTCAAGTCCGCTTAAAAATGCCTCAATTACCTGTTCGTATCGTTCCACAGAAAAGAGTAGTGTTACGTTGACGGAAACTCCTTCGGAAATCATTTGTCTGATGGCAGGTATACCCTCCGCTGTCCCAGGTATTTTTATATAAATATTGGGTAGGTCTAGTCGGTTATTTAAGCTTCGAGCAGCTTGAATAGTGCGATTGGTATCTCTTGCTAGTCTTGGATCAACTTCTACAGATACGTAGCCGTCGGTACCGGCACTCTTTTGGTAAACGGAATCAAGTACTTTGGCTGCTCCAGCAATATCAGTTATTACCAATTCCCAGTAGGCCTCTTCGACGGAGTTATTGGCCAAGATTAGCTCTTTGAATTGTTTGTCATAAGCATCTGATGTGCTTATAGCCTTTTCAAATATTGAAGGATTCGATGTGAGGCCACGAACACCGTTGTCAACCCACTCTTGAAGTCTCCCGGAGTTAACCCACTCTCGGCGTAAATTATCTAACCATGGACTCTGTCCGAAATCCTCATATAGCTGAAATAGCAATTAGTTTCCTTCCTCTTTAACTTCTTTGTCAATGTTGATTACATTGATGCCGAGAGCATCCATGACCTCATTTCCTGGAGCGGAAGCGCCGAAACGATCAATTCCTATAGACCTATCGGCATATCGCGACCAACCAAGGGTTACTCCTGCTTCTACAGAAATTACAGTTTTGTTAGCTGAATATTCGTCCCATCTCTGTATCTCAGGTGAAAATTGCTCGGCAAGTTCCCAAGATGGAATTGACAATACGTTTACCGGTGCATTGGTAGCGTATTCCATGCAAAGTGAAACTTCAGAGCCAGTAGCGATGAGAGTTGTATTTGCATCATTGTCTTCCTTTAAGAAGTAACTTCCACTTTGGGCGAGATCAACGCTCGTTTCAGCAAGTATGGGTAAGTTTTGACGAGACAGAATCAATGCAGTTGGTCCATCGTGATTCAAAGCAGTGATCCAAGCAGCTACAGTTTCTTTCGCATCTGCAGGCCTAATCACTAATAGATCAGGAATAGAGCGAAGAGACATAATTTGTTCAATCGGCTGATGTGTTGGTCCATCTTCACCGACACCAACAGAGTCATGTGTAAAAGAATAGATGACCTTGGCCTTGGATATAGCTGCAAGGCGAATTGCTGGTCTCATGTAATCGCTGAAAACTAGAAAGGTTCCTCCGACAGGCACTATGCAACCGTGTAAGGCGATTCCGTTCATGACAGCTCCCATCGCATGCTCACGAACCCCATAAAAGAGCTGCTTACCAGATGGGGAGGATGGAGATAATTGCTCAAAACCCGTTAAAGCAGTTCCAGTGTTGCCAGTTAAGTCAGCGCCTCCAGCTATTATTGACAAATCTTTTGCTATTTCATTAAGGCATATCCCACTTGCCACTCTGGTAGCCACACTTTCTCCCACGCTCTCTTCATATAAATTTCGGGTGGAGGATAGGTTCCAACTTCCCATATGATCTTCGGCTTGCCAGCTGTATGCTTCGGCTTCCTGTTGATATCGTTCTCCAGCTGCTCTGTACATATCCAATACCTCAGAGGGAACGAAGAAAGATTCTTCGGGGGGCAAACCCATAAGCTCTTTAGTCTCAAAAATTTCCTTATCCTTAAACGCATACCCGTGAGCACTGGGACTGTCAGTCAGAGTAGGAGAGGGGTGCCCTATATGCGTTCGCAGAATAATGATTGTTGGCGAGCTTGTATTTGATTTAGCTTCAAGCAATGCATTCTCGAGTGCATCCAAGTCTTCACCAGATTCACCCAGATCCATCACATCCCAACCGTATGCTTCAAACCTTTTGGCAGCATCATCTGCAAGAGACAGTTCAGTAGGCCCATCAATAGTTATGTGGTTATCGTCATAAATACAGATGAGGTTTCCTAATTGCTGACTGCCTGCAAGAGAAGCAGCCTCATGGCTTATCCCTTCTGAAAGATCACCATCACCGCAGATCACGAAAACATTATGATTGATGTTCTCACTACCGAACTTTGCTCTCAGCCAACGCTCTGAAATTGCCATACCTACCGCATTAGCGAAACCTTGGCCTAGTGGTCCAGTCGTAACCTCAACTCCAGCTGTGTGACCAACTTCAGGGTGTCCTGGAGTTAAGCTATCCAACTGTCTGAAGTCCTTTAGGTCCTCCAAAGTTAGCCCGTACCCCGTTAGGTGAAGCATTGCGTATTGCAAAATTGATGCATGTCCAGCACTTAAAATAAAACGATCACGATTAAACCAATCAGGGTGTTTAGCGCTATAACGCAAAACACGAGTGAACAGAACATGCGCAAGGGGTGCAAGTGCCATCGCAGTTCCTTGATGACCGGAACTAGCTGCATGAGGGGCATCCATTGACAAGCCCCGAATAGTATTGATCCCCAATTGCTCTAAATCACTATCTGTCTTAATTTCTGTCATGTCGCTCCCATCAACGTGTATACATTAACTTGCAAGAAGGCATTGGGCAGGAAATTAAAATTAAATTTGTTATCAAGCAGCCTTAATTGTTAAAGGAACAATCATCGGGTCATCCTGATTAAGACGACAGTGGGCAAAAACTTTTCCTGGATTGACTAATTCTAATTCAGCTCTGATTAGTCTGTACGCAAATAATCCTGGTTCTATTTGTAATGGTTGTACGTTGCGAGCAATTTCGTTTTCCTCGCAATGGTAAGTGACTTCCAAAACTCCAGCCCCATTTGACTCTTGATCGCTGTGAATAAGGACTACCAAATGTGGTGCAAGAGTCAGGGGAAAAGGCTCCGAAACAGCAATAGTAAACTGAACACCTGAGAGATTTAAACGTGTTAACCCATTCTCATTCTCAAACATTGATATATCGTCAATAAATAAAGCCGCTAAAATTTTCATAATTCCCTCATGAGAAAACTACTATTCCTAATGCAGGTGTGGCAACTAAGAGTGTTGGCGGACTTAGACAAGAGGTAGTGTTAAAAAATGAACTCTCTAACAGAATTTGAAAGCAAAAGACTATTGAGTGAATTCGGGGTAATCTCGTGCAAGGAATTTACAGCAAAAAGCTATGAAGAGGCCGCCGCCGCCGCTCTGGAGATCGGATACCCAATTGTTCTGAAAATATCTGGCGATGGGACTGAACATAAAAGCGAGTTGGGCGGAGTGAAGTTAGGAATAAATAATCAGACTGACTTAAGCGTTGCTTTCAACGAGATGCGAGCAAGTAATAGCAATGTTAGCGAATTCCTTATTTGCGAGCATATTTCGGGAAAACGAGAATTTATAGCTGGCTACCATATCGATAAGGACTTTGGAGCAACAATTATGTTCGGTTTAGGCGGCATCTTCGCAGAAGCGGTTTCGGATGCATCTTTTCGCTTGCTTCCATGCTCGCGGGAAGAGTTGATGCGCATGGTCTTTGAACTGAAGTCAAATGCTCTACTTAATCAATTTCGCGGTGAACCCGATGTCGACCTCGAGGCACTCGCAGACATGTTGGAGGCAATTGCAAAATGTGGTTTAGCGGACCCAGTCATACAAGCTATCGATGTTAACCCCATTGTGATAAATGGCAATCTGCCGATTGCTGTTGACGCACTTGTTATCAAGTCATGATGCATCAGCAGAATTTACATACCCTATTTAACCCAAAGGGAATTGCTGTTATTGGAGCCTCCACTCATCCAGGGAAATTTGGTTTTGTCGCTCTCCACAACATACTTGCAGCAGGTTTTGAAGGTAATATATTCGCTACGAACCCCAAAACACCAGAGGTACTTGGGATACAAACCCTAAAGTCTGTTGATGGTATTCCAAAGGATCAAATTGATGTGGCAATGATTTGTCTGGGGCCTAAGCAGACAATTGCCGTCCTTCCGGAATTAGCAGAAAAGGGAGTCAAGGCAGGATTTGTTGTATCGGGTGGATTTCGTGAGAGCGGCACCGAAGGAGTTGAATTAGAGAAGGAATTAGTTCAGGTTGCTAACTCTCTTGAAATGACCATTGCTGGGCCCAATGGGCAAGGCTACGTCTCAACGCCAGCCGGTTTATGTTCTCAAATTGTTTCTCCGTACCCACCCATGGGAAATATATCTATCGCAAGTCAGAGTGGAAACATACTCTCAGCGATGTTAAATCTATCCCGCGCCAAGAATATTGGCATAGCGAGAGCGATATCAATCGGTAATCAAGCTCAGCTATGTGTAGCAGATTATATTCGCTACTTCGGAGAAGATTCTAAAACAAACGTCATCGTAGTCTATGTTGAGGGTTTACCAAATGGAAGAGACTTCTATGACTCAATGAAGGAAGTGTCCAATAGAAAGCCCGTTATCATCATTAGAGGGGGTACAACTTCCGATGGCGCTAAAGCAGCTTCAAGCCACACGGGATCGATGGCTTCTGACCAGAAAGTTTTTGAAACCGCAGTCAAACAAGCCGGAGGTATTTTAGCCAATGATCCCAATGAAGCATTTGAATTCGCCACAGCTTTCGCAACAAAACCGCTACCCAACGGCAGAAAAGTGATAGTAGTAACAACTGCCGGTGGGTGGGGTGTCATCACTGCTGACGCTATCTCTCGGGCAAAGCTAGATCTCATGGAACTGCCGCAGGATCTGGAAGAGGAAATTGGTAAATATTTACCCCCTCGGTGGAGTAAAAGTAATCCAGTGGATCTCGCTGGAGGCGAAACCAGGGACACGATTCCTACACTCATTCCACTTATACTGGGACATCCACAAGTTGATTCAATGATTTTCTTAGGGCTAGGAATCCAAGGTAATGTCGCCAGAACTTATTTAGAAAGCCCAGTCGCAACTGCTGAGACGAAAAAGATGGCTAATTTCCATATCTCCCAAGAAAAGAGATATGCGGAAGCCATCATTCAAGCATCAAAAGAATTTGAAAAGCCAGTGTTTGTTGCAACAGAAATAGGAATCACTGATTCACTTAACGCTGGACCGAAAGCCTTAATAGATCAAGGCGAAACCTGCTTCAATTCACCGCTAACAGCTGTAAAGTCTCTAGAAGCGATGACTAACTTTTCTAAAAGAGAACATACGGGTTGATAACAGATATGAGAATTTACAACTAGACTCAGACCGTGCTCCAACTTCTCAAAAGAATTACGTTACCGTTATTGATTTTGGCTACCTTGATAGCATTATTGAACTTCAAGGACCGCTTTGGTTACGAGGAAGTTGCGATCAACACAGCGCAAATAGTTGAAACAACTGATTTGGGTACACCTGTTTTCTCCTTACGGCGTGCACCCGAACTCCTCACTTCGCCATTAGCAGCTCAACAACTAGAAGAAAATCTCTCAGATCTAGTAGGCTCCCTCCCAGACTCAAGCTGTTTCGCTATTTCAGCTGGTGGTGAGGAGCTATTTGAGTTTCAGAAACAAATTCCGCTAAACCCCGGCGGTATCCAGAAAATTATTACCGCCTACGCAGCGCTTGCGCAGTTAGGGCCTGATTATCAATACGAAACAGTTATTTCTGCTGATCGAGAAACTGATGCAGATGGGAATCTTCTAAGTAGTGATTTATATGTGTTTGGAGGCGGAGATCCAGTTATCAGAACGGATGCGTTCATGGAGTTACTGCCTGAGGCATATAGTCCGATTAGAACTAGTGCGGATGAAATGGCTGATTTAACTGTTGGAATCAACATCCTATTCATTCAAGGAGCAGTTGTTGTGAATGAAAGTCGGTACGACGAAGAACGAACGGTTGTGGGTTGGGATCAAGAGTTAAAGGAATCTGCTGATATTGGCTCACTTTCTGCTTCACTGCTCGATGGCGGCTTTGACGGATTGAAGCAAAATTATTCCCAGCAACGTGGCGAAAATCCTTCACCTTTAGTACCAAGTGCAAATCCAGCGAAACGTTTTGCAGCTAATTTTGATGATCTGCTTGAGGCGCGTGGAGTTATTATTCTCCAAGCTGCGAAAGAGATTAATAATGTTGAGCAGAGTTCTCTTGTCGAACTTCTTACGATTAAATCGCCTAGACTAGATCAAATAGCAAAGCAAATGATAACGAATGACGATAATGTCACAGCAGAGATGGTCCTAAAGGAAATTGGATTCTCTCGTACCGGACAAGGATCATCCGGAAGTGGTCTTGTCTCATTGCCCGAAATTCTAGCAACGAATAATCTCCCAAATACTGAACTGCTGCTTATTGACGGTTCAGGATTAAGTCACGACAATCAAGCTACATGCGGCTTATTTCAGGACATTCTTCAGGATAATAAATATGGAGCAACTCTAAAAGAGGCGCTTCCATTAGTGGGGGTTGAGGGTATCGTTAGTAACACACTTCTGGGAACTCCATTCGAATCAAATCTGGTAGCACATACATACTTTGAATCAGATCGTGGTGCTATGGCTGGCTCCTACACAACACCACAGGGCTTAGAAATGACCATTACATATATCGCTAACTACGATGACACAGAAAGTGCTGAGAGCATTCACCAGGAGTTCCTAAACGGACTTGCTCCAATCTTAAGTGAATTCTCAGGTGGTAAAACGCTCGAAGAGATGGGGCCAAGATCGGTAATTGATTGAAATGATGAAACTAGCAATGTTTCCTTTGGGCTCAGTTCTTTTTCCAGGCAGTGTTTTGCCACTGAGAATTTTTGAGTCAAGATACTTGCAATTATTTGCTGAGTTGATCCAAAAGGACTCCACTTTTGGAACATGTTTAATAGAGAAAGGCCATGAAGTCGGTGGTCAGGACAGCCGTTTCTCTTACGGGACGTTATGCAAAATCACTGGTTCAAAAGAGCTAGGAGAGAATCAACTTGCAGTAGAGAGTTTAGGCGTCAAAAGAATAATGGTAAAAAAGTGGCTTCCCGACAATCCATACCCAGTTGCTCAAATTGAAGAACTGGAGGATAGCGAAAATAGGGACTTCCAACTTAAACGTGAAATAATTGAGGAACTCGAACGCTGCTATGTGCTTCTTGTTCAAATGGGAGCCATTCCAGCTGAAAGCCTAAATATTCAAGCTCTAGAAGAGGTGGATCTTTTTACAGCTTGCGCTCTAGCTCCATTAGGACAGTTAGATAAATATAAGTTACTTTCGGCGGAAAGCGCAAAAGAGCGCTCTAGCTTGCTGTTGGCACAAATCATCTCGGAACGTGAAACACTTGCGGCTATGAGTAGACTTCAACAAGAAGAAATTTGATAGTCAATTATTAACGAGTAGAGATAATGAAAATTGAGCAGGATATAATTTCCGAAAAATTTTTTGAATTACGGACCCTTCTAATTCGGTATGCAAAGCAAGAAATTAAGGATCCTATAACAGCACTAACTAAATGGCTGTCTTTAGGTTTACTAGGAATGTTGTTCTTACTGGTTGGCGTTGCTTTCGGCGCTACAGGATTGCTCAGGCTACTTCAGAATGAATTTTCGCTCTTTGATGATTCTCTTTCGTTTTTACCATATCTATTGGTCTTCGGATCCTTGTTAACTGTGATTGGACTTTCGCTGAAAGCTGTTAGGAGACATAATGGCACCCGATGATTCTGAGAACATAACACCAGAAGATATTGAAGGAAAGATCAAAGATTTCAAAAGCGAACTGATATCAATATCAGGAGGAGTTTCCCTTCTACAAAAGATTGGACCATCAGCAATGACCCTTCTAGGGGTATTCCTTCGCAGTAGTAAGAAGCGTAAACGCAAGGGCCAAAAGGACCCCATCATCCAAATTCAACTTTTTCCAAATGTGAAAAAATATTTTCGCGATTCGCACAGTGATACCGAAATCTAACACTGAAATGCTTCGAATATGACGAACGGAAATAGCGTCCTGCAGGAAGGCGATATGTTATTGCTTGTGGATCAAAAGGATCGACGATACCTACTGACCTTAAAGTCCAAATCAGAATTCCATTCACATTCTGGCTACATATCTCATGACGACTTAATCGGAAAAAAAGATGGAGTAAGAATTAAGTCTAGTGGCGGGCTTGAATACCTCGCATTGCGACCAACGATGTCTGACGTAATTTTGAAGATGCCACGTTCTGCACAGATTATCTATCCAAAAGATATCGGTCCTATTTTAATTGCTGCCGATATCGCAGCGGGCAATAAAGTGCTTGAATCTGGGATAGGTTCTGGCGCATTGTCAATAGCGCTATTACGAGCTGGAGCGAGTGTGACCGGAATTGAACTAAGGGAAGACTTTGCAAAAAGAGCCCGCAAAAATGTTGAAAGTTTCTTTTCCGACCAGAACATAAGTGAACGTTATGAAGTATTAATTGGGGACGCGTACAATCAATTAAACGGCTCTGACTATGACAGAATCGTGTTAGATCTTCCTGAACCTTGGCGTGTAATTGATCATGTCGAAAATACTTTGCGACCAGGAGGTATTCTTGTTTCTTACTCGCCAAGTATTACGCAAGTGTCACGGCTTACAGACAGACTCAGAGAAGATAACTTTGCAATGACCAAAACCCAAGAGATACTCTCTCGATCATGGCACGTAGACGGAAGAGCTGTCAGGCCAGATCACAGAATGGTTGCCCACACGGGATTCATAACTAGTACGCGCTATCTGGGGAGTCAATAGCTTTTTCTATACCTCAAGATAGATACATTCTCCAGGGCACTCTTCTGCAGATTCTATCGTAGCTTCCTCTTGGCCGTCAGGAACAACGGCTAATCCCTCAGGACCACCAGGATCAGAAAAGACCTTTTCGCCCTCCACGACGTACGCTAACCCATCATCAAGAAGCGTAAAGACATCGGGAGCAATTTCTTCACAAAGCCCATCCCCGGTGCAGAGATCTTGGTCAATCCAAACTTTCATTCATATCCTTCGCAACTTAAGTACAAACTAATTATGTACAAATGTTATAAGAAATGTGCGGATGTTGAAACACTTTTTTGTGATAAGTATGACACATCATAAAAAACCCAAATATAACAACTAGGCATGGCTATTAACGCTCAAGGCTTCTACGATATAAACATGGCAGTCAATGATCTCAAACGACAGTTGGAAAAGTCACAAATTGAAATAGAAGAACTGCGCACGAAACTTGAATCACTTCGAGAACGAAATAATAAATTATCGGAGAATAACTCCTTAGCACCAAAACGTATTGCACTTCTTGAGGAAAGACTAAGAGATTCAAAAATTCTCTTAGCTAAGGCAGCTAAAGAAAACGACAAACTTATAGCTGCCTTAAACGAAACACGAAATCAAATTGCTTCACTCAAGGTAGAAGTATCAAAGCTAAGCCAACCCCCGATAGGTTACGGTACTTTTTTAAAAGCAAACGAGGATGGCACAGTTGACGTTGATTCTAATGGGAAAAAACTACGAGTAAATCTTCACCCTGATATCGACATATCAGCCCTACTTGAAGGTGACGAAGTTGCATTAAACGAATCATTAAATGTCGTACTTCATCGCAGTACTGAAAATTTAGGCGAAATAGTAACACTCATTGAAGTTCTAGCAGATGGGAACAGGGCACTTGTAAAAGGAAGAGCCGATCAGGAAATGATTATGAACTTGGCTACTGAGATTAAAGGACCTGAGTTGAAACCTGGAGCCTCCCTGCTTGTAGCAAGCAAAACTAACGTGGTTGTTGAAGTGGTACATAACCCAGAAACCCAAAAGCACCTCACTTATGAAGTGCCTGAAATAACCTACAACGATATTGGAGGTTTGGACGAAAAGATTGAACTTATCCGTGATGCGGTTGAGTTGCCTTTCCTATATCCGGATCTATTTCATGAACATAAATTACCTACGCCGCGAGGAATCTTGTTATATGGTCCACCCGGCTGTGGAAAAACACTTATAGCCAAAGCAATCGCTAACTCTTTAGCGAGTAGAGCTTTGAGCGAGCAAACAGAAGAGAGCAGTAAAAGTTATTTCTTTAATATCAAGGGTCCCGAACTGCTAAATAAGTACGTTGGTGAAACTGAACGGCAAATTCGAGTTATTTTTGAAGAGGCGAGAGAGAAATCGAATGATGGATACCCCGTAGTAATCTTCTTTGACGAAATGGAATCTCTCTATCGCATCAGAGGAAGTGGAATAAGTTCGGACATGGAATCAACTATCGTCCCTCAACTATTAGCTGAACTTGATGGCGTTGAGGAACTCAACAATGTGATCGTTATTGGAGCTTCAAATAGAGAAGACTTGATCGATCCAGCTATCTTGAGGCCTGGCAGGCTGGATATAAAAATAAGAATTGATCGGCCCGATCATGACTCAGCACTAGCAATTTTTGCACAATATCTAAACTCTGATATTCCGATCTCCGTCAGTTGTATTGAAGACTTGGGCGGAGGCGATATTGATAAGGCAATACGTGTAATGACCGAAAAGATAGTTGAAGAGATGTACGCCACAGAAGAGCGTAACGAATTCCTAGAGGTCACTTATCAAAATGGAGATAAACAAGTCATGTACTTCAAAGATTTTGCCTCAGGAGCGATGATTGAAAACATTGTTCGGCGATCGAAAAAACATGCGATTAAAAGATTCATAGATATAGGCCAGAAAGGTCTCACCTTTGATGATTTGATGCGTTCAGTAAGAGAAGAATTCAGTGAACATGAAGATTTACCCAACACGACAAACCCCGATGACTGGGCAAAAATTTCTGGAAAAAAAGGCGAACGGATTTCAATGATTAGGCCATTATTAAATGCTGACATGACACCAGAAAGTACTCAAACGATTTCAGGTCAATATTTATAAATGGCCATCCCCAAGATCTGCGGCATCGAAACCGAGTATGCAATAATTCAACCAAAACTTGGTGAACAAAACCCGATACATGCTTCATCAGTATTAGTCAATGCTTATGCCAAACAAGCTGAATTATCCTCAAAAGGTGGAGTCGCCTACACAGTAGAATGGGATTTTAATGACGAGACGCCGGGCAACGATGCAAGAGGGTTGGCCCCAATCGGGTCGTTGCCACCTCTAGTAGAGACCCATCTTGTGAACGCAGTTCTGGAGAATGGGGCAAGATTTTACGTGGACCATGCGCATCCAGAAATCTCTACTCCAGAGTGCATTAACGCCTTGCAGGTAGTTAAATACGATCGTAGTGGGGAGAGAATCATTGAACTGGCGATGTCTGTTGCCAACGAAGCTCTTCCACCCGAAGAAGAAATTGTTGTTTATAAAGACAATTCCGATGGAAAAGGCAACTCATATGGCTGCCATGAAAATTACTTAGTCGATAGACTTACCCCATTCGGCGAAATTATTTGCCATGCTACGACACATTTTATTACTCGACAGATTTTCACAGGCTCAGGGAAAATTGGCGTCGAAGCTACTGGAGTAGATTCCAATTCAATCGAATATCAAATAACTCAGCGTGCCGATTTCTTCGAAGAGGAAGTTGGGTTGGAGACGACTCTGAAACGACCCATCATAAACACCAGAGATGAACCGCACGCAGATGCGACGAAATACCGACGCCTGCATGTTATATGTGGGGATGCGAATATGAGTGAAACTGCAACATTTCTAAAGGTTGGATCAACTTCCATATTGCTCGCAATGGTTGAAGATAGCTTTCTGACCAAAAGAATAATCTTTGATAATCCAGTCCGGTGCATCAAGGAAGTTTCGCACGACCCTTCGCTAAAACAGCAGCTCATTCTAAATGATGGATCAAGCATCACAGCGTTAGAAGTGCAATGGGAGATTTTTAACGCTGCTTCGTCATATGTCTCAAAGGGGGGAGGTGAATTTGCCGGCGGGGAGGTTGCCAATGAAATTATCAGTACGTGGGAAAGGGTTCTGACTGGCTTAGAAAGCAACCCGGAAAGTCTTCGTACAGAAATAGATTGGATCGCGAAGCGACTTCTTATTGAAAGTTTTGCAGACCGGCATAATTTATCAATATTTGACCCAAGGGTACGACTACTTGCCTTGCAGTATCACGATGTAAGAGAAGGAAAAAGAATATCGGAAATCATTGGTCTGAAAAAACTGATTACTAATAACGAAGTCAATAATGGAATTGATAACCCACCGCAAGAAACGAGAGCTTATTTCCGAGGTGTATGTTTACAAAAGTGGCCTGAATCAATAGTTTCAGCTAACTGGGATTCACTAGTATTTAGATTGGAAGATGATCACCTAAAGCGCGTTCCAATTCTTGACCCGAGCGAAGGGTCTTTAGAGAAAGTTCGATCGCTACTGGAGCGAGTAACTTCTCCGAATGAATTAATAGCAGAATTAGAATTATCGAATAAATGACTAAAGTCCTCGAAGCAGCTAATGTCTATCTCAGGAGCAAAGATGGCTGAACAAGAATATTCAAAAGAACAGGTACCTAACGAGGACTCAGATACTTCGCATGATGAGGAGGGAGTAAGCCCGAGTCAAACTAACTCCGAGCTTGCTGGCGAATTAGATGGCCTACTAGACGAGATAGACTCAGTATTAGAAACTAATGCGGAAGAATTTGTTAAATCGTATGTTCAGAAGGGTGGACAGTAGTTGCCGTGCCGCCTTGCAGGTACTATTAAAGGGTGACACTACCTAGTTTCTCAACCGAAGACGATCCGGGACCTAATTTTGCGGCCCTTATAAAAGAATACGGAATTGAACCCCTCAAACTGCAACACCCAGTTGACAACCTTGCACATGGAACAACCTGTGTTGCTATCAGATTCAAAGACGGTGTTGTTCTCGCAGGTGATCGCCGAGCAACAAGTGGCCACCACATAAGCCATAGAACGCTAGATAAAGTATTTCAGTCTGACACATACTCTGGAGTTGCCATTTCTGGAGCTGCAGGACCTGCGATAGAAATGGTGAAGCTATTTCAACTACAACTGGAACATTATGAAAAGGTGGAGGGAAAGTCTCTCTCACTTGAAGGAAAAGCGAATCAGCTCAGCACCATGATACGCCAGAATCTTCCAGCAGCTATGCAAGGAATGGTAGTAATTCCGTTATTTGCTGGATTTGATTTAAGAGAAAAAATTGGGCGTATATTCCAATACGACGTGACTGGTGGTAGGTACGAGGAGAAATCCTTTGCAACCACAGGTTCGGGAAGTCTACATGCAACTACAGTAATTAAATTAGGTTTTGAGATGGAATTATCATCATCGGATGCAACTGAATTAGCTGCAAACGCTATATTCGAAGCATCAGAAGAAGACTCTGCCACAGGTGGTCCAGACTTGATTCGAGATGTATTTCCCACTATTTCGTTAATAACGCAAGATGGTTACTCGCCTGTGCCTCATTCCGATGTTTCCTCAATATTTAACAGGATTATCGAAAATCGCATATCACGGAATGGTGACCTGAAATGAATATGCCATTTTATGTAAGTCCAGAACAAATGATGGAAGATCGTGCTGATTATGCACGGAAAGGTATAGCTAGAGGCAGAGCCCTGATCGCTGTTTCCTTTAAAAAAGGTATATTAATCGTTGCCGAAAACCCATCAAATACATTGCATAAGGTAAGTGAAATCTATGACCGAATAGCTTTCGCAGGGGTAGGTAAATACAACGAATTCGATCAATTACGAATAGCTGGGGTGCGGCATGCTGACTTGAAAGGATACTCGTTTAGTCGCGATGACGTTGACGCTAGAAGCCTTGCAAATCAATACGCGCAAATGCTCGGACATATTTTCACTCACGAGATGAAACCCATGGAGGTAGAAATACTTGTTGCGGAAGTAGACTTTGAAGGTGAGAATCTTCGAAACCAAATGTTTCATATTCTCTACGACGGTACAGTCAAAGATGAAACTTCATTCGCTGTTCTAGGTGGGGAAAGTGAAGCCATCTTTGAAAGATTTCAAACGCTCCACAAGAACAATATGCCACTAAAGAAAGCTTTAAACGCCTGCATCGACGCTTTAACTGCAGGGGAGCGTGATATTGAACCGGATGACTTAGAAGTAGCAGAACTCTCAATTCAAAATGGGAGAAGAGCGTTCCGACGAATAGTCGCCTCAGAAATTCAAGAACTCATCAATTAGCCTTCCGCTATACAAATCTTGAAAATTTCATCTAGCGTATGAAATGGTGACTTGATGGAACGTCGTATCTTTGGAATAGAAAGTGAATATGGGGTAACTTGTGTTTCCCCTAACGGCCAACGACGCTTGAGCCCAGATGAGGTTGCTCGTTATATGTTCAGAAGGGTGGTTGCTTGGGGACGAAGCAGTAATGTATTTCTAGAAAATGGTTCTCGATTGTATCTTGATGTTGGCTCGCATCCAGAATATGCCACACCAGAGTGTGATTCAATATACGACGTTGTGACTCACGACAAGGCAGGGGAGAGAATTCTTGAACAACTCCTACAAAATGCTGAAAAACGCTTACAAGAAGAAGGTATAGAAGGCCGTCTTTATCTGTTCAAAAATAACACTGACTCAGCAGGTAATTCATATGGTTCACATGAAAACTATTGCACCACTCGAAGTGAGGATATATCTCATTACGATCAAGTACTTATTCCGTTTTTTGTTACCCGACAAATTTACTCTGGTGCAGGAAAAGTACTACAAACAGCAAGAGGTGCGACGTTTTGCATCAGTCAAAGGGCAGAGCATATATGGGAAGGGATCTCAAGTGCCACTACTAGAAGTAGGCCGATAATAAATACACGTGATGAACCCCATGCTGATGCTGATAGATATAAACGACTACACGTAATAGTCGGTGACTCAAACATGAGTGAATATGCTTCTTTCCTGAAAGTTGGATCAGCTTCACTGATTCTCCGGATGCTCGAGGAACGAACAGTAGTAATGGGTGATCTAACTCTTGAGAATCCCATAAGAGCAATACGAGAAATAAGTCAAGATTATACTTGCAAGAGAAAAGTGCGTTTAGCAAATGGTCGAGAGCTGAGTGCCCTGGATATCCAATCCGAGTTTCTGGAGAAGGCTATAAAATTTTCCGAGAGACGAGAACTATCAGAAGAAGAGAGTCAAACGCTGGATATGTGGGAACATTGTTTAACTGGATTAAGAAATGATCCACTTGAGTTGCATCGAGAATGTGATTGGGTTGCAAAATTTCACTTGATAGATAGATATAAAAGCAGATATTCGCTTGACTTATCAGACCCAAAGATTGCATTACTTGACCTCCAATACCATGATGTGGATAGATCCAGAGGCCTTTTCTATTTAATGCAACAATCCGGAATAGTGGAGCGTGTATGTAGCGATGAAGATATTGTTGATGCTGTCACAAATCCGCCACAAACTACAAGAGCAAAGCTGAGAGGCGACTTTATCAAGCGCGCAAAAGAAAAGAATCGTGACTATACAGTCGACTGGGTTCATTTGAAGTTAAATGATCAGGCACAAAGAACCGTCCTATGTAAGGACCCTTTCGCATCGAGTGACGAAAGAGTAGAAAAGCTTATTGAAAGCCTTTAGGAAGTGCAGTTTAGAGTTAGCGTGAAGTTATGGCAGCAGAAAAACTAGAGAGAATCCTGAAGCTTCTCGCAGAATTGCTCAACGCATCAACACCATTAACTGCTGAGGAATTGCGAAATAGAATACATATGTATCCTGATAATCTTGTCGCCTTTAGAAAACAATTTAGTAGAGATAAAGCAGCGTTAAAGGATATGGGCGTTCCTTTAGATGTTATTTCAGTAGGGTCCTCTGGGAAATCAGCAGAGGCATATGTTCTTGATAACAAGAAGTATTACTTACCAGACCTCAATCTAAGCGACGCCGAATTGTCTCAACTCAATTATGCATCCAATAGCATTCATCTAATAGGGGAGCTAACCGAAGAAGAAGCACTCCGTAAGCTAGGAGGATATTCAAAACAGCGCTCGGATTATGCCACCTCTGCGTCGATCGGCGACTTTGATGTATTTGACAGACTTTTTGAGGCTCTTTCGGAAAAGAAAACAACTTCATTCTCTTACGCCTCAAAACAGAGGCTCATTGAGCCCTACTTACTTCAGTTCAAAGGTGAACATTGGTATTTGACAGGAAGAGAGACTGACACAGATTCAGTGAAATCATTTCGCACTGATCGAATCAATGATCTTTCTATAGGAGATACTTCTGATGAATATATTTTGCCTGACTCTCTTTCTGGAGCAGATTTCTCCTACTTTTCCTACGGTGATGACGACGAGGTTATAGCTAAAGTCTTGATTGATAAATCTCACGTTAAATGGGTAAAAAGTAATCTTGATATTTCAGTAGTGATAAATCCAGATGGAGACGGAATCGCTGAATTTGTTGTAAAGAATTATGAATCGTTCATCAGCCGAGTCCTCCTGCTGCTGGACCATGCAGAAATACTTGAACCAGATTTTCTTAGACAGAAGCTAATTGAGCGAATGAAATATCTACAAAATACTTATGAGGATAGTAATGCTTAAAGCTACTGAAAGGCTTGAACGCTTAGTCTCAATGGTCCCATGGTTGATAGAGAACAATGGAGCAACGATCAATGAATTGGTGGATCGCTTTCAGTACCCCCGTGAAACACTACTAAATGACCTAACAAAAGTTCTGTTCTTTGTTGGTCCGCACCCACATACACCCGACAATTTGATTGAAATTAATCTTCAAGATGATGAAGTTTGGATTAGTCAAGCAAACTATCTCGCACGACCATTGAATCTAACCTATGCAGAGGCTTTCTCCTTGCTAGCTAAAGGGAAGATGCTCCTACAATTAATTGATGTGGATTCAGCACATTCATCTTTAGTGAGCGCTCTTGACAAAGTAGCAAACTGTATAGGGGCAAATCAGGACCAAGTTGTTATTGACCCCGGCGTCAGGGATAGCGAAATATATCAAATAACCAATAAGTCATTGCTGAATAGAAAAAAAATGGCCATTAACTACTACTCATTCAACGAAGACTACTTGAGCGATAGAACCATACAGCCACTAGGTTTGGGGATAAACGATAGGTATCTCTACCTTAGGGCTTATTGCGAGGTGGCGTGTGACTTTAGAACTTTTCGAATGGATAGGATTATTTATGCCGAAGTTTCTGATGAGGACATAGATACAGAGCTTTTAGAGGGTCTGGAAGTTGAGCCTGTTCAGAAGCCCATTGATCTTGATTTTCAGTTCCCCGAGGAAGGATGGGCGACTCTACTAGTAAAAGAATCGGATAGTTGGATTGTCTCGAAGTACCCAACTACCTCTGTAATTGAAAGAGAAAATAACATGCTTGAAGTAACCCTCCCTGTCTCTTCAAATATATGGTTGGGTCGACTTTTATTACAATTAGATCCAGAGACTATTCTCATTAAAGCGGCCTCCGGTGTAGCTACCGATGCAGGGTACAGCTTAACGAAACGAATTCTTAGTAGATACGGTTTGGATGACTAAAGACGATCAAAATTCTGAAACTAACGAACCGGACTGGGTTGACGATGTCGTCACTCGTGCGTTGAATAGTTCCTATGGATCTAACGAAGAGCTTACGGGCAAGAGGACTGGCCAAGAAGAGAACAGGGATGAACATCATGTGGAAAAGCCCATAGAAACCTATCAGCAGTACCCCTACCCAGATGAAGATGAAAGCGTTAATCTTATTGAGGCGACTCAAGAAAATGTCGAAGAGAAATCACAAAAATCTGTAAGGAAGGCAATCGAGTGGCTTGCAGTAATTGTTGGAGCTTTGTTGGTTGCTTTCTTAATAAAAACATTTTTAATGCAGGCATACTACATACCCTCATCATCCATGACACCAGCGCTACAGGTCGGAGATAGGGTACTCGTTAACAAATTGAGCTATGAATTTGGAGAGGTCAGCAGGGGAGATCTCGTCGTATTTAAACGAATCGAACCTGAGACAGGCAATGAAACAGACTTGATAAAGCGCGTGATTGCGACTGAAGGAGAGATTCTTGAAATATCTAACGGGGAGATATTTATAACTGAACGAGGAGAAAAGAACCGTAAATTACTTGTTGAACCCTATTTAGCTGAAGGTGTCACCACCCAAGGATTTCAATTTGGAGACCTTTGCCCGGAGTCCGTAGCAAACACGTGCCTTGTTCCTGAAGATTTTATTTTCGTTATGGGAGATAACAGGTCTGGCTCTCGAGACTCAAGATATTTTGGACCAGTAGATACCGACGATATTGTTGGACGGGCTTTCATTAGAATTTGGCCATTGGGAAGCCTTAAACTTTTGTAGGATTGTTGTGAAACAGGCACATTTGGGTACTCTTTAAATGTGTTCAACATAGGCGGCGGCGAGCTTCTGATCATCATTCTGGTGATTGTAATTTTTATTGGCCCTTCTAAACTTCCCGAAGTTGCCAACACTTTGGGAAAACTATCGGCAACGATTCGTCGCTTTAATCAAAGCTTTCAAGATGAGATCAGGAATTCCTTTGATGACCCGATTGAAGAAGCAGCTCGTAAAAGAGGTAAAGAGCTCATACGAGAGGAATCAAACGAGATTGACAAATCTTCAAGCATTGGTTCAGTTTCAAAGCCGGTAACTGGAGAGTCAGATGCTGACGAAGAAAAATAATCCTGAAGGACGAATGAGATTCCTTGAACATCTAGGTGAGCTGCGGACAAGAATAATTCGTACTCTCATAGCGATAGCGTTCGCTGGAGTGGCCGGCTGGATTCTTTACCCATTAATACTAGATTTTATTTTGCAACCCTATTGCGACACCCTAGATAGAGATTGCACACTTCGCGTTGATGAACCCTTAGAGGGCTTAAACACCCGCTTTATGGTCGCTGCCTATTCCGGTATCATCCTTGCCTTTCCAGTTATATTATGGCAATTTTGGAAATTCATCAGTCCTGGTTTGCATCGTAATGAAAAGCGTCACGGCATAATAATGGTCGGTTTCGGTGCATCACTGTTCGCGTTCGGCTGCTACCTGGCTTTTGCGACGCTTCCCAGAGCATTAAGTTTCCTAGTAACAATTGGCGGCACTGACCTCGTTACAGAGTTTAGAGCAAAGGCCTACATCACGTTCATCATAAAAATGATGCTTGCTTTTGGTATTGGATTTCAACTCCCTGTCGTTCTAATCACATTGCAACGTTTGAGTCTGCTTCAATATGAGACATTAAGACGACAGTGGCGCTATGCAGTTGTCATAATTGTTATTGTCGTAGCTGTCATAACGCCAAGTGGCGATCCAATCTCACTACTCGCTTTGGCAATACCAATGTATGCGCTGTACGAATTCTCAATACTTTACGGTTGGTTAAGAAAGAGAAAACTCATAAAAGCGAAATCTTATGCCTGAACTCAACAACAAAGCTGACTACCTTAAGAACTGGCAATTCCTGACTAGAATATCTCCTACGTTAAAAGTTGCTTCGAATGAACGGGAAATAATTGCACTCTATGAAAGCGGAGAAAGTTTAATCGGACTTCAAGGTGGTGATCTATACGAATCCCTTGGCGGTAGAGGAGCGGGTGAGATACAAAGTGACAAGGACACTGTCGGCTTAAAATTAGACCTAGGGCAGGTTGTCATTGGTCAATCAAGCTATCTATTTGCCAGTTATTGCAAGATATCAAAGCCACTGAAACCTTGGTCCACGATTTGGGCAATCAATTCACCAATCATCGGCCACAGACGGATCTCACCCAAGAGTCACCCAGCAGATGGGTTGTTAGACATTGTCGAATTCTCCCTCTCGTTCCGCCAATCCTTGAAGGCATATAAACGTTCTACGAGTGGAGATCACCTCCCGCATCCGCACATTAAAACGTCTAAGAAAAGAACATACACGATCAATGCAAGAGGTACAGGAAGAGTTGTTATCGACGGAAAAAAAATAACGTACAGTAAAGAAGCCTCTGTCTCAGTCATCCCTCACGCGATCGCTGTTGTACTGCTTTAATAATAATTTTGCCCCCTCCACATATTTGATCTAGAAAAAGCCTAATCTCAGATGTCGTGAGTGTTTACATTGCCGAAGACTGGACAACAGAAGAATCCGACGTTCTTCGGAGATACTTCACGAATCTTGACCAGCCAGTCTTTGCTCTTGTCAATCTGCCAGAAGTCGTTAAGGGAGCTCTATTTGCTCGATACAGTCGTTCGGCAAAAAGTTTACGGCGTCTCTTCCTGGACGAATTTCTAGGGGATTTAGATATCTCCGGTGATGCCTCTATTGACGCTACTATCGGTCTCGAACATGCTGAGAAACTTTATCACAGGATATTTTTTGAATACGGCGACGATTCCGTTGCTCAATTAGGCGGTGTGCATTTAGCATGTGAACAAGCTTCAAATCTCCTTACCAAAGTACTTGAATGGGGAAGATTGATGAGTTACCTTGAGCAATCCACCCGCTACATTTCATATGACTCGCGCTTCGGTGGCAGATATAGGTATTACCGAGATCCCGAAATCATGGAATCCAGCTTTGGTGCCAGATACATAGGCGATATGGATCGCATATTTGATACCTATGCCCATCTCGTTCCTCAAATGCAGGATTTCGTTCGAGAGCAATTCCCTAAACACCCTGATGACGGTGACTTTGTCTACCGGCAAGCTGTAAAGGCAAAAGCTTTTGATGCTCTTCGGGGACTTTTGCCTGCGGCTTCTCTATCAAATGTGGGAATTTATGGAACAGGTCAGGCATATGAAGCACTACTCCTTAGAATGAGATCACACCCTTTGCCTGAGTCTAGATACTATGCAGACCTTATGCTTCGGGAGTTAAGGAAAGTAATTCCATCTTTTCTTGAAAGAGTAGACAGAGAGGACAGGGGGATAGTTTGGAGCGAATACTTGCAGGAGACACGTGAAGACACTGCGGACGTAGTAGCAGCATTATTTCCTGAAGGATCAATTGTCGATCCTTCTCCGACCGTCAGACTTGTAGATTTTGATCCAGAGGGCGAAGTAAAAATGATTGCTTCGATGATGTACCCCCATTCAACAATGTCAGAGGACCAACTCGAAAGACGTGTAGCTGGGATGAACCACGAAGATCGAATGGCTGTTGCCAGAGCGTATGTGGGCGATAGACGTAACAGGCGACATAAACCAGGTCGCGCTCTTGAGCGTCCATTTTATAGATTTGACGTACTAGTGGATTATGGTGCTTTTAGAGATCTCCAACGGCATCGAATGTTATCAATGGACTGGCAGAACCTCAGCCCTCATCATGGCTACATATCTTCACCATTAGTGAACGCAGCAGGTATGGGCTCAGTCTACGAGGAGGCTATGGAGCGTTCTGCAGCGCTATACGACTTGCTAGTTGATGATTTCCCTGATCAGGCCTCTTATGCCATAAATTTGGCATATAAAATAAGATTCAATATGAACATAAACGCCAGATCAGCCATGCATTTAATTGAACTTAGAACAACACCCCAAGGACACCCCTCGTATCGTGAAGTGGGACAAGAAATGCATAGGCTAATAGCTGAAGAAGCTGGGCATTCCGTAATCTCCGAAATGATGAAATTCGTCGACCACACGGATGAAACTGATCTTGAGAGACTCCAAAGTGAACGAAGAGCGCAAGAAAAGCGACAGTCAACAGAATAAAACTTGTAATTAACACCCCTATTGGCGATAAAAGCTCTATAGTCCTCGTTGAATAGCCTATTTTTAAGGAAGTAAGGTGGCTGAAGAAAAATCTGAACTTGAAGAAGAATACGAAGACGCTGAAGCTGATCTTGAGGGTGTCGACCCAGAAGACGACGCAATTGAAGACGTGGAAGACGGTGAGGTATTTGATGATGACGACGAAGAATTTGAAGAAGATGCTTCTTTAGAAGAAGTTGCGGAATCAGAAGAGGATGACGAAGATGATGAAGTAGAGGCCGATCTCTCGGCCATTCTTCAGGAGAGGATCGCAGCCGATGACGACGAGGATAACGAGGAGAGTGACGAGTCTCAAACAAACGCAAGCGAAAATTCAGATTCGGATGAACTTATGTCGGCCAAAGATGATGAAGTCCTGTGCCAGAGTTGCTTTACCCTAGTCTCTCAAAAAGCAATAGATAAAGAAGGAGCTTGCCCAAACTGCGGTGCAGAAATGTAATGCAGAAAGAGGAATCTATATATGTCTGGATTTGAGTCAGCTCGGTTTGCAGTCAAAGAGGACTATGAAGACTTTGAAAAACTTTTTTTAGCATCGCGAAATGAAGCTTGTACATATAAAGCTGCAGATATCTGGCTTGCACTCGAAGCTTTAGAGGGCCCCCCTTTTCAAATTTTCACCGACTACATAGAGTCAGAGAATAAAACTATTCTCATAGGCGAATTCGATGAGGTTCCGGTTGGATTCATGCTTATCCACCTATTTTCACTAGGCAACGATCTTGCTGCGCGTGTTGACGAAGTCTTCGTACATGGCGATGTACGTGAGGTTGGGGTAGGAGAGCATTTAATGAATGCTGCTATTGACTGGGCAAAAGTTAACGAAGCTCAGCAATTATTGGGTAGGACTTTCCCCGGAGATAGACACATGAAGAATTTTTATGAGAGATTTAAAGTAACTGCTAGATTAATTGAAGTTTCGAAAAAGCTTTATTAAGTCAGAGAAAAGAGCTTTGAAATCTGAGGTATCCGCTCTTCGTGTTTTTTGATGCTCTGGTTAAGCTCTTCAGAGATCTCTGTCGGTAGCCCCACTGGAACAACCTTCTGGCGAACTGGTGAAAACGCGACAGCTTCGGCAACAATTGACCATCGATAAGCGGTAGCTTCAGCATTCAGCGCTTTATTGGCTTGCTCTATAAGGCTATTCGTTACAGCCTCTGGGAGTTGCGCACCAGCTTTAGGAGAGCGAGAGCTTAGATTGAGAGCTCGAACTGTCTTGTCCTCTTTGAGCGCTTCCTCAATAGAGTTAAGCCATTTCTTGTGATCTTGATCAATCCGTTCATTGAGTTTCAATTCGAGTCTCTCTTTAACCGCTATTGATTCCGTTGACTTAGCCCATCGACCTGATGAGGCGACCACTGATCTGAAGTCTTGAAGGTCAATACTCTCAAGATTATTTTCAATTGCTGCGGCTTTATCCATCCACTCAGCCATCTTTAGTTGCTGATTTAAATTTTCAGCATAATCAAGTAAAGCATCAGGAAAGCCTTCGGGTAACTCCATCTTTTCAATAGTTTTACGTAAATTTGGAATAGTGCTACCGGAAAGCTCTTTGGCTAGTGGCTTATGCAGTTCAGGGAGAGATTCAATGTATTCATTACGATACTTTTTGGAAGGCTTAAGTCGCTTACCTCTGGGGCTTCGATAGGGCTTCCTACCTTTTCTTTCAGGTTTAGATTTTGGGCTTCTTTGTTGTTTTCTCTCTTTAGCTTGCCTATTTCTTGCCCCATCTCTCACATCTTTTCGGCGTTTACGTTTACCGCCCTTTTTAACCAAGGAAGTGGTTACACCTGCAGTTTCTTTTCCTGTACCAAATAGCTCTAAAAGTTCAGGCCCGTCTTTCTTAATCTTTTGGGGGAGAACAGCTGTTATTTCAATCCCGTCTATCATGAAGTCTGCTTCTACCTTGAGAACATCGCCAATAGCCACATCTGCTGGAAGGAGTGAGGCTTTTATGGTTCCTTTAGGCTCCTTGGCGCCAGCGGAGCGCCAAGTGTAGGAAGAGTTCGGCGTCTGACTTGTTATTTCTATATCCAACCGATTTGGCATGGAACGAATGGTATCCGTTTAGATGACATCTGACACACTCCTGACACGAGATATCCTTATGCTGTATAGTTATAAGAAAACAATAGGGGAGCTTGGTAACAGGCTGAGAATGCGAAGGCAGACCCTCGAACCTGATCTGGGTAATTCCAGCGGAGGAAATCATGAAATTTATCTATAATTTATTAAAGATTACTGTTCTAGCATCAGTAATTGTGTTTTCATTAGCAAGCTGTTCAAATGACAGCGACGAAGCCACCGGCGACCAAAACAACCAAAGCTGTCTTGATGATTCAGGACTGAGCGAATTTGCACTGACTGACGAAGCTAAAAACTCAGTTCGGGGAGAGTCAATAGACCTAGTAGTGTACGATGCATTTCTAGCACCCGAAGGTGCTTTCGAGCGTTTCAAAGATGAAACAGGTATAACGGTTAATATTCTCACGACAGCTGATACTGGAACTATGGTTTCTCAAGCCGTACTGACAAGCGGTAATCCAGTGGGGGACGTCATGTTTGGCATAGATAACACTTTCCTCTGTAAGGCATTAAATAACGATGTATTCCTTCCATACATACCGAGCACATGGGACGAACTGTCAGACTCTCTAAAACTAGACAAAATCGGAAGGGTAACTCCGGTAGATTACGGCGACATATGCCTCAATTACTGGAAAGGTCATTTTGAAGCGCCTCCATCGACCATTGCAGATCTAACTGATTCAAGATTTTCAAGCGAATTCGTTACCCAGAATCCCGAAACCTCTGCTCCCGGAATGGGATTCTTACTATCCTCAATCGCAGTTTTTGGTGACGATTGGGAGAACTTCTGGACAGAACTTCGAGCTAACGATGTCGCAATTCGTTCGGGCTGGAGTGAAGCATATTACGAAGACTTTTACAGTAAAGAAAGAAATATAGTAACGAGCTACGCAACAAGCCCTGTTGCAGAATATATTTTTGCCGACCCTCCTGTTGAGTCGCCACCAACAGCAATAATTCCTGATTCTTGTTTTAGGTCCGTTGAATTCACAGGAATACTTAGAGGCACTAACAGTCCCGCAGCATCTGCACTTCTTGTTGATTTCCTAACATCTGTTTACTTTCAAGAGCTCATACCCGAAACGAATTTTGTCCTTCCGGCAAATGAAAATGCTGAGCTCCCAGAAGTATTCAATCTATTCCTTGAGGAAATACCAAACGCCGTTACGATTTCACCAGACCTTATTGATACTAATCGAAATATTTGGACAGAGCGTTGGACAGAACTCGTACTTCGTTAATGGCTAGTATATGAAATCTCGTGTATTTACGAGGTCAAATAGAGCAAATGCAATAGCAACACTCGCGTTATTAGCTTTCTATCTAATTTTTTTCTTCTATCCCATAGGAAAAATACTGTCTATGGGATTCAG